>Ga0265338_10000163_pt1 | contig 121431 bp, 125 predicted proteins | sample 42126metaG_FD_193579 | JGI IMG/M metagenome (GOLD analysis project Ga0265338, IMG submission 193579) | Rhizosphere microbial communities from Carex aquatilis grown in University of Washington, Seatle, WA, United States - 4-21-26 metaG | ecosystem: Host-associated > Plants > Roots >...
TCGATATGATACCCGATGAGACGATACGTTTTGTCGAGAATGAAATCAATTCGAGACCGAGAAAACGGCTCAATTGGCAGTCTCCATTAGAAGCATGGAGTGTTGCACTTACTTGTTGAACTTACCTACTTTATCCTTTTTAAGTATTTTTTATTTTTAAGCTTTTCTGGTAAATAGCTTTCTTTATCATATTTCTCATAACCTTTGCCATAATTCAGATCTTTCATCAGTTTCGTCGGCGCGTTCCTTATGCGCAGAGGGATCGGCAAATTCCCTGTCTTCTTTACATCAGCCAAAGCCTCCATGTAGGCGTCGTAGGCGCTGCGGTCTTTGGCGGCGAGGGCAAGGTAGGCCACGCCATGCGCGAGATTCTCGCGGCATTCGGGCAGGCCGATATATTCGACGGCGGCAAAGACGGCGTTGGCGACGACCAGGGCTGTCGGCTGGGCCAGACCGATGTCTTCGCTGGCGAACACGACCATGCGGCGGGCGATGAATTTCGGGTCTTCGCCGCCTTCGAGCATGCGGGCCAGATAGTAGATGGCGGCGTCAGCGTCGCCGGCGCGCATACTTTTTATGAAGGCGCTGATGGTGTCGTAGTGCTCTTCCCCCTTTTTATCAAAACGGATGAAGGAATGCTCAAACGTATTCTTTAAATTTTCCAGTGTGATCGGTCCATACAGACGCTGGCAATTCTCGATGGCGGTGATAGCGATGCGCGCGTCGCCGTTCGATAAAGCGGCCAGCCATTCGAGGGCGTCCTTGCCCACTTTTATTTTTGTCCTTTTTACGATGGCTTTTATATCCACCTCGGTCAGTGATTGCAGGACAAAGACCCTGCAGCGCGACAGGAGCGCGGGGATGACCTCAAAGCTCGGGTTCTCCGTCGTCGCGCCGATGAGGGTGAGGCGACCGCTCTCGACATAGGGCAAGAGGAAGTCCTGCTGGGCCTTGTTGAAGCGGTGGATCTCGTCGAGAAAGAGCACCTTCGGCCGCCCCTCGAGAAGCGTGTCCGGCTCGTCTATTATTTTCCTGATGTCTTCCTTGCCCGCCGAGACAGCCGACAGCTCGTATATCCTCGCATTCACTGCCCGCGCATATATCCTGGCGATCGTCGTCTTGCCCGTGCCTGGTGGGCCCCACAAAACAAATGACAGCAGGTGCTTGTCTTCAATAGCTTTGCGCAAGGGCTTTCCAGGACCAACCAAATGCTCCTGACCGACAAAGTCTTTGAGTGTTTGAGGCCGAATTTTGTTCGCGAGAGGTTCCACACCAAGCAGTATACGCCTTTCAGGAATTCTATAAAGTCAACATTTGAAATTTACTTCCCGCCAATTTTCTTACTAATTTCAGCGAGAGACTTCTTTACCTCAGCATCCTCATTCTTTTTAGTTTCGTCTGCTATCCTTTGATCAAGAATAAGAGTAATTGAGAGTTTCAATGCAGGGAAATAAGCAAGGCACTCTTCTTCTGAAAGCTCGTGGACTCCTTTACTTAGAAGGCCATATATACTTTTCATTTCTACAAGTTGGCTTGGGAGATAGCTTTTTAAGAAATCAACCTTTTCATCCATCCTCTTAGTCCTAAAAAACGCATCGTCAATGGTCGGAAACGATGCTTTGTGCTTTTTATATGTATCCAATATTATGTTCTCAAATATTCTTCGTAAATATACAAGCGACCCAGCTCCAGCCCCATGGGCCATAAGACCGATTGCTTTCTTTAAATCATGTAAATCTTTGCCTTGCAATATTTTGTCATACTTCTTTCCAATCTCAGCATACTGCAAATCCGCCAAAGAAAGAAACTGGCCAATTTTTACTATAAAGTCTTCTCCTTTGTATAGAAAAAACTCTAAAGTGTCACCTTTTCTCTTGCATACGAGACTGACAGCATAATATCCACTATATCTACTATCAGAACTCGCTAAATTCCACCGTGAGATTGAATACGTTGTGTCAAATCCTGAGTGATTGTATGCGTCAACATCGCCGTCAAAAAATGACAAGAATCCATCATCCAGATCATCGAGATTCACTTTAGTATACAAAGGTAACTCAAAGAAAAACTTGTGTTTGCTCATCTTTTTTGTTGTGCCATTTTCTTGGTCCATGACTAATTTTTTCATTCTACCACACGTGAATCCAATCATCCATTTTGGCCTTAATTATTTTAACCTCCACACTTCCACAAATGTACCAACATCAACACAAAAAGTATTATCTATCGGCCATATCTTTTTTGATTCAAGCAATTCGAAGCAGGCAGAAGTGAGCTGATCATGGGCAAACTTACGCGATATCTTAAATTCAAAGTTGTCGCTCATGGCAGTTTGTTCAAGGAAAGTCCGTAATTCTCTATCATTAGCAGATGCGGGAATAGATTGAATCAAATGGTCGTAATATTGCAGAGTTGTCTTTTGATCTGGGCTGTATATCTCGCCAAGAAGTAAGACACCGCCGGGCCTCAGGGCATCTTTAACTTTTTCAATGTATGTAGCCTTGTCATTATCGGGAACATGATGATAAGCAAACATCGATATGACCGCATCCGCTCCGTTGCCGACATCAGCGTTCAAAATATCTTGGCTGATAAAAATTGGTTCGTTGACTGTTTTGAAGCCTTTTTCCTTTGCTATCTTTAAAAAATCCCAGTTGACATCGATAAGACGTGCCGAGATCACAGGAATACGGTCGCATATAAGCCTAGTATCCTTGCCTATGCCACTACAAAAGTCTACAAGTGATATGTCTTTCTTGTCTTTTAAATATTTGAATGCTAGATCAACGAACGCTTGCTGTGCGCCAACATAATCAGGCCGAAGATGCTGTAGTCGGTCGTAATGGTCTGGGTGGTTTGTATAGAGGTCGATGTCGGACATACTTTTAATCTTACTCCATGCAGATTCTTTGTCCATTTTACTTATTTACAGGCTTATTTTCAAGAAATTTCTTCATTAAACTAATTGCCGCTTCCGCATTTTGCTTACTAATTTGGCCTGTCCGATGAACATATTGATTCCTTTGTATTCTAAGATCTCTAATATCTTTAGCATCTTTACCATTAATGATGTTATTCTTTTGTGCAAGCTCTAGTAGTCTGTCGATGCTCACAGATTCAGTATAACGTCCAATCTTGAGTAAGTTTTCTCTGAGAAACTGCTCTAGAGCATTGAATACCTCCAAAACTGTACCTCCATAAAATTCTTTATCGTAGAACTTTAATGCAGTTTGAATATAAGTATTTTGAACTTTCTCAAGTTTTCTTGCCAAATCATCATTTTGCATTTTATCTCGAAAATATGCGCTAAAAAATCCAGTCAACACAAGCAAAACCGCTCCGAAAGAATCAAATATTTCCATTGTGTGAGTATTTGCCTTCAAGAAATCATAAGTCGGACTACTACCAACTATCCACACAAATAAAATAAATACGGGAAATAATATTGCAATAGCATAAAAGAAATTAGCAATAGGGTTGATCATTCTAAATAACAAAAAGTTTTGATACTTTCCAAAACTATACTTGATATAATCTAGTGCATAAAAATAAACTGAAATTGTCAACAATCCAACAAAAAATATAACAATATGTAATAAATTATAATTATGATTAGCAATAGAAAGATAAATGCTCGACAAACTATCCTTAAAGGAACTAAACGCTAAGAAGGCAGCAAGGAGCGCTACCACAAAAAATGCTTTATCCTTTATTTCTTTACTATTCATTATATTAAATTGTACCTAAAATAATACTAAATTCATATTTTATTTTTGTCTTTTCCTACTTCACCTCATACGTCCACCCCGCCTGCCATTTGAAGTGCGTGGTGACGAGTCTTAAACCGAAACAATCTCAAATTTCTCGTCTTCGACCAAAATCGCTTTTGTATCATCAAGAAATATGAGTGGTTGTAAATGTTTATGGAGATTCTCGACCATCTTGAGATTGCTCTTGAGAAAATCCGTATTGTTGATATGCGGCACAAGAAAAAACGGCACAAGACCTAAGCCTGAAAATTCAGTCAGATGTTTCGCATTGTCAGCTTCCTCTTCATCTAATGCTGACAGGCTCAAACTTACAGATGCAATCATGGAACCAGCGCTTGTCCCAGAATAGACCAAGGATCCGTTTCGCACTCGGTCGATGACAATCTTGTTCAAGCTATTCTTCCGTAAAAGAGAGATGAGATAAAGAACAGAGCCGCCACAAAAATGGATACCGTTTGCGGAATCGAGCTGTTTGATGAATTCATCTCCAGTAATCGTTCGAAGATCAACGGGGATAATTTTGCAGCCAATCTTTTCAAGCGCGTCTCTATCTGCTTTTAGCCACCATTTATCTCCAGAGGACTGGTCTGAGGCATTCTCAATGAATATAATTTTGCTTCCCTTTCCCTTTTTTTGAAGCAACCGCGTCATTAGAGGCAAGGTATTGTTAGCTGATGCCAGGAGGAGTTTCATGGCTTTATCCTACTCCTCTTAAATTTTTTGTCTATTCAACAAGTCAATAACACGCGCTCCAAGTTTATCTTTATCCGCGGATGAAGAGAATAATTTAAGAACAGAAAGGATTTCTTCTGTAAGATCTCCAATATTCCAAGGCTTTCTCGGGTCATTTGATCCAGAAATACGTTCAGTAGTAAGGTGGCCAACTTCCTTATTTGCACGTTTCCTCGCGATTTCCAAAGTCTGAGAAATTGCTGGTCTAACTTTTTCCCATAAACCTTTTTCAGAATAAAAGTTACCAGCATGAACATCTGTATCTCTGACACCAGATGGGTCAGAATATAAGAAATTAATTAAATTACGTAAATGAATAGCAAATGATTCGACTCTCAGATTGGTAAGAAAACCACCAAGTCTCACATTGGCAATGCAGCTTGGGTCAAGCGCAGCAACACTTTTCAACATATTAATCTCGTAGAGGAGATGCTCATTTGAATAATCTATTAATTCTGTGTTGTTTAGTGACATATGTTTTTTTACTTTACCTCATACACCCACCCTGGCTGCCATTTGAAGTGCGTGGTGACGAGCTTTTCATACGGCGTGCCCTCGAGAATATGCTGGATAGCGTACTGCGTCGCACGGTGGCCGATGACCATGACCCTCTTGCCTCCGCCGGAGGCGGAATAATCGCGGCGGAGGTCGTCCAGAAAGGACTTCATGCGCGCCAGGGTTTGGTCCGCTCAGCGCCTCTCGGCGTGATCTACTGATCAGCCATTCGGAAACGGAACATGGAGGCGGCGGGGCTTTTCCGCGTCGACGACATCGCTCGGCTTTTGGGTCAGGTCGCCATAGTCGCACTCGCGGAGGCGCTTGTCGCGGATGATCGGCCAGCGGTCACCAAAGCCTCCGCCAGTTGGCGGATCTGCCGAACGATACGCGCGAGCCAGGTCCGAGGTGAAGACGGCGTCGAAATGGTCGTCCTTGTACCTTTCCCCCATCTCGCGCGATTGCTGCTCGCCCAAGGGCGACAAAGCCACGTCGTTCCAGCCCGAGGACAGGTGCGCCTCGTTGTCGAAGGTCGTGCCGTGGGCTTCAAAGATGAGGGTGAGGGACATGTTAATGCCAGTAGTATATCACAGCATAAAAACTTGACTACATATTATTTTAGTGCTAATATACTAGCCAGTAGCACCAAAACAACCAAAAGTCCAAAAGACTAGAAAGGTAAATGTATGCCAGATAATATATCCGATGCTCCATATCCTATATGGGTAGCTCTCGCCGCGGGAGTAGTTCTTATAATAATGTTCCTCCTCCTCGTTTGGTTCTTCAAGATAAGGACACCAAAAGTGGACAAGACCGAGCAACATTCAGAAGAATGGTGGGAAGCACGCAGAGAGGAACGTAGAATCGAGCTCGACCTCAAAGAACATACAGAAAAGTTCATTGAGCGTTTCGGCTTTAACCCAAAGCTGTTGTCGGAGAATCGACATCAAAAAGAGATTCTGCTTCAGCTATCGCTGCTTGCCACGGAATTGATGAGGAATGCCAAGGAAGCAACGGAATACCCTTCTTATCGAGAAGTCTACAAAAAACTCTCGGAAGAGTACGCTAATGGATTGGAACTGATCGGATTCTTTGATTCCAACTTCCAAAAGCAAATCCCCCACTGGACAGAGCTGCCGGAATTCGTGGCAGGTTGGCTCAAGGGAGAAAAGTACCGCTCCCCGAAAAAAGGTACAACGGTTGACTGCCCGTAAAACATCAGTCAAAACCCCGCATGCCCACGCGCAAGCGGGGTTTTATAATGCATAAAATCTATTCAATCGGAAAAATCGCGTCCTTCCCTTCTGTCCATTCTTTGTAGAGGGGCTTGTTGCGGCGATGACATCGCTCGGCTTTTGGGTCAGGTCGCCATAGTCGCACTTGACCCAGCAGGGTCATGCTTGGCACCAGGAATCGCTTGTCGTGAATGATAGGCCAACGGCCGCCAAAGCCGATCTCTGCCGAACGATAGGTGCGAGCCAGGTCCGAGGTGAAGACCGCGTCGAAATGGTCGTCCTTGTACCTCTCGGCCCAAGGTACGACCTTGCTAGGTCGCCCATCTCGCGCGATTGCTGCTCGCCCAAGGGCGACAAAGCTACGTCATTCCAGCCCGAGGAAAGGCGAATCAGTAGATTCGCCTACTGGGTGTGCCTCGTTGTCGAAGGTCGTGCCGTGGGCTTCAAAGACGATGGTGAGAGGTTTGGGCATGCCTTTATCCTACTCTCATTTTGCGCTTTATCAACAGCTTCCTATTGACATTCATCACAAATCTGCTAGACTGTCCCTATCCCTCGAAATCGCCACGCTTCGTGGCGATTTCATTTTATCTATTGTATATCCCTCTTTATCCTATACTTCCAATTATTCAAATCCACAAAAAATATCTTGTCTTGCTTTTCTTCTATCAAGGCTTGAAGCTTGGTTGAGAACCTCGCTCTGACCGATCCGGCTTTCTTCAATTTTTTTGAATTCGAGACGATGAATATCTTTTTTGCGCTATCTGACGCTTTCCTAATCAAAGCCTCGAAATCTCCGTCGCCGGTCATTATGATAAGCTCGACTTCAGGGTCGACGGTCGTCATTTCCAAGACATCCATAGTCAGTTCGACATCACAGTTTGCTTTTTTGTCGTAACCCATATCCACAAGCTTGACGTTTTCCTCGTTACACTTGACGCATCTGACTTGTATCATCTTGTCTTTCTTTTTATATATCATAACCGGTTTAGTCCTAACGACACTACTGGGCATTTTGGCCAACGCCTCGAATTCATTCGCCAATGATTGATCTCCATCTTCTATGCCACTATAGAAAAAAGCTTTATCGCACGACCATTTGTCATTGCAGAGATGGTCGTATAATTTCTTCCAGTCAACGGAAAAGCCACAGAATTCTTGTGCTGTGCTTTCCGTATTCTGAACGTCGACAAAAGCATACCTCTTCATCCGTATATTTTACCATTTTTTGATAGGTCAATAAAGAAAAGTGCGATATTGCTTTTTGAAGTGCGTAGTTATTTGATTATCGGAAAAATCGCATCCTCCCCTTCCGTCCATTCTTTGTAGAGAGGCTTGTTCGCGGCGATGAAATCAAGGTTGTTGAAATCGTATTTGGTGCTGCCGATGTTGGCGACGATGCCGCCGGCTTCGGAGACGAGGAGCGAGCCGGGCGCATAATCGTAATCCTCTCCATAAGGATTGAAGCAGATCCTTCCCTCGAGCTTGCCAGTGGCTACGAGGACGTATTCATATCCTGCCGTTATTGCCCTGAAGAATTTCGTCTTCTTGTTGAATTTGAGGAACTTTTCCATGTTCTCCGGCTTCTTTGGATTCTCGAACTGCGACTCGTACGCAGCATACGAATCGGACACCGTACGATCGCTCACGTGGATGCGCTCGTCGTTCATATAGGAGCCCATGCCGCGTCGCGCGTGATAGACGACGTCGTTGATGAAGTCGTAGATGATGCTGAAATTGACTTGGCCGTCCTCGATGAGGGCCAGCATCGTCGTGCAGAACGGCAGGCCGCGGATATAGTGGGCGGTGCCGTCGATCGGATCGGCTATCCAAAAGCGCTTTGCCTGTCTGTTGCCGCCGAATTCCTCGCCGACAAAGTCTGCCTCTGGATCAATCTTCTTTAATTCTGCCGCATAATATCGTTCGACTTTTTCATCGAGCTCTGTCACGACATTGGCCGCAGAGCTGTCCTTTTGTTTCGTCGCCTCAATCTTGCCCCAGTGCGGCAAGAGCATCGCTCGCGTGCCGCGGACCATTTGTATGACCTGTTCGTCTTTTGTTTTCATGCCTTTATCCTACTACCTCCAGATTTTTTGTCTATTGGGAAAAGAAAAAACTGCCCGTGAGAGCAGTCTGTAATTGAAATACGTTTCAGGATCGAGTCTAGGTCAAGAATACTCCGGCGTCTTTTTTGTCCTCACTCTTCATCCACGCGTCATAGGCCAAGGCGATGCATATGTCGGCTATCATTCCGGAAATCATCTTGTCGAACCAAGCTTCGAAGCCTGAACAGGCTACGACGATACCGTTGCGTTTGACTGCGCCCCATAGGGGTGTATTACCAGGAAACAGAAGATGCGGCATGATGTCGGTGCGATCATCATTTTGGTTATGCCAGCACTGGAGCGCTTTGCCGCGGGCGATCTCATCGTAAGACGCCGTCCATTCAGGACCCTTGTTGAGGCTGAACTCGTAAATGTTGCAAGGTTGGAGCGGAGCTTTTGGCCAATTCACAGAATCGGGATATTCATCTATCAGTGCTGGTGCGAGAACGACGATATGGCACGCTACGTGCCCGATATAGCCAAATGTATCCGGATCTATGACTGCGGCAAGCACTGTTTTGGTGGCCTGCGTAGCGACTTTGGTTGTAAGGAACTTCGGTGTGACGATTTTTTGCTCGCTCATATATATTCTTTCGATTGGAATCAGTTGGTTTTGTCTGATTTCTCTTAAATCATGATACCATTTTACATAGATTTAGTCAATTTATTTTTTTGTTATATTCGAGCCATCATTTTGATAAACAATTGACCAAACAACACAACAAATGTAATATCAAATCCAGACGGTCAACAAAAAAGCACTTTATTTATGAATGAAAAGAACGAACTAACTGCACAGCCGACGAGCTTTGGTGAAAAGATCAGCTTTACGGCTGACACGGTCGCCTTTGCCCGGACCAAGAGCGGCATCCCGCACTGTCAAAAGATATTCGAGATCGCCGAGGAGATCGGAGGGCCTTTGAACGCAAAAGAAAAGGAGCGCACGGAGGGGCGACCGGATCTGCATGCGTACGTCGAGGCGCGCTATCTCCTGACCGACGAAGAGCTGAAAAAGAGCGGCATCCGGCAGGTTCTCGAATTGGCGAGCGGATTGTCGCCACGAGGATTCATCGCAGTCGAAGACCCGTTCATGATGAAGTATTTCGAGATCGATCTGCCGGACAAGATGGCGCTCAAACGAGCGGTCATCTTCGAGCTCCGCAATCGTCTGGGCGCTCAGCGGTATGATAACCTTTGCCTTTTTGACGGCGATGTCACCGATGCTGACAGGGTGAAACTGATCGATACCTGTTTCAGTCAACAGTCTGTCTTTATCATCTGTGAAGGCCTCCTGCGCTATTTGAACTGGGAGGACAAGGAGAAATTGGCCATGAACATCCGCTACATCATGGAAAATCATTCCGACAGCATTTGGGTTACGCCGGACATCCATCTTCTTTCTGATCTCTACGCTTCGCCGCAAAGGATCAAGAATCATGAGCAGACAGTTCGAGATTGGGGAAAAGACGTCAGACCAAATCTGTTCCGCGACCTTGATCATGCCTATGAATTCTTTCGAGGATTTGGATTCGTTATTCGCGAACGTTCCCTTGCTGACATGACGGACCAGCTGGTTTTGCCGAAGCGGCTTGGAATGACTGACGAAGCCGTCGCGGAAGCCTTGAAGGGCCGTAAGGCCTTCATCATGACGCTCTGACCAAAATCAATTTGCGCAAGCCACTGGGAAACCGGTGGCTTTTTTCTTTTGACAAACCGTTGACCAAATTCCACAACAGATGTACTATAAAATCCAGTGAGAGTGAGTTTTTTAATATGAAAACTAGCACGAGCAAAAGCACGTTATTCTTGACTTTTCTCGGTCGGAAAGAATTGGTGAGGAGGCTCAATCGGATCAAGACATCGCCAAAATTGATCCCCAATGGATGCGGTTTTACCGATCGCTCGACGAATGGCCCGGTGTCAGACGCAAAGGCGCTAGATATCTTGCAAGAACAATCTGTACGAGAAGGCACTGTCAAAGTGTACTCGGACAATTTCAGGATGCAACACGACGACTGACCTTGTTAGTCTCAGAATCAAGCCTCCGGCTAGATCTTACGATCAGGCCTGAGGTTTTTACGTATGGCGACAACATCATTGACAAAACTCTAAATTCGTGTAAAACTAAAGCCAGTGAACTTGAACCAACCAACGATAACTGGAATATGAGTGGAGAAAACATTGAAGGCTCGCAAGGGCCGATTGAAACGAAACAGGAGCGGGAGGATAGGATTGACAAAGAGCTCAGGCAGATCATTGATGGGCTCTATGATATAAGCGATGACGTCATGATCGAGGTCTCTGGACGGGTTGTGGCATTCCTGAAAATGATCGAGGGGAAATATCCTGACAAAACGATAACGAGATCGTATAGGCTGTTCAACATACTGAACGGGTCGACTCATCCCTGCCAGCCGCCGCATCTGGACTTCGAGGGCGAGCTTTCCCTCGAGGCTTTCGTCAGGAACCTCGATCGGGAATATCGCGGCAAGTAGCCGCAACAACAAGGAGCACAGCTACGTCAGCTGTGCTCTCTTTTTATTATGGCTATCAAAATTTGCGTAAAGAAATGCTTTTGAACGAGGATTTTTTGTAAAAAAATACTGCGCCGGAATGGATTCCAGCGCAGGTGAATGTGTGGCAGCCTAGGCTGCGACAAGTTGTTGGTCGTGCTGCAGTTGCAACGTTTGAAGTTTTTCCTTCATTCGCAAACAGCCGACGCAAAACGCGAGCCAATTGTTGCATTCATCTTCTCCAAAGAGTTTTGGAACAGGGATGACCGCAACATGAGAAAGGCATTCGAGAGCCTCTTCTTGATTGTCAGGAAACTCCGGCAGTTGATTGTCAGCCGTGGCCGATTTGGTCAATTTGATGTCAAGAAGTCCCTGACGGACTCTCTCCGGGTCGCTACAGCGCCCGATGATTTCTGGTGCATTGCAGAACAAGGCCTGCATTCTCTGAAACGTATTCATAAATTAATGTGCTTACTATTTATTGTTGATGTTTAACTGTCTGACGTCAGTATACATGTTTTTTAGATATTGTAAAGGGGTACGGTGTTGAAAACTGATTGGTAAAGGAAAATAAAAAGACGGGAGGCGTTTGACCTCCCGTCGTTGTGACTGATCTGTCGATCAGTCTATTTGAGCCCCAGTTTTTGGAGCTGTGCCATCAAGGCTTCGCTCTCGATCAAGGCCGGCTTTTCTGCAAGCTTCTTCAGCTTGGCAAGCCGCTTCTCAATCTTTCGTGCCTTTGCTTCGAGGGCAGCGATTGCAAACCGGATCTTCTCCAGTTTCTGACAATTCGCGGTGGCCTTTGCAACGCGCGCGAGCATTTTGTTAGCTGACGCGTCTTTTGTGCCTTTCCTGCCGCGCTTGGCTGTCCGCGGTTCGGATATTTTTTTTGCTGGCATCGGGCCTTTGTAGGCCTCGAACACGAGATCAAAGTTAGACCGTGCCCATTCGGTCAGGATATAGCGCTTACCATTGTCGTCGAGCAACGGAGCTATGTAGCCCATTTTGCACCAAGCAGAAATGATGGGGCCGGCGCCGCGGCCAGATTCGACAGGCTTGCCAGCTGCATGGCTCATCACGACGATCGATAGCGCGCGCTTGTCGATCAATCCGCCTTCGAGCTTTGCCGCAATTGTGCGAAAGATCTCCTTCGAGGCGACACTGTCCTTGACGAGGCCCTTTGCGGAAGGACTGCTTCCCGTTGTTTTCGCCATTGTTTCCTTGGCTGCTGAGATAAGACTCGCTTCGACAGTTGTCAAAGGAACTTGCGGCAGTGTAGGTCTCGCGACCTGTTTTGTCTCGGGATGGCCAGGTGAATACCAGCCGACACCCGCGACACTCGTCAGTATCTCTTTCAAACGGGTACCGTATTCCATCGTTCGGTCGACCCGGAGGGAAAGCGTGCCTTCAAAGCACGTATCTGGGGATGCCTGAAATTTCAGTTTGACGAAATTTGAGCCAAAGTCAGTCACTCCGATGACTTTTACCGCATCGGTGCCCGGTTGGCCAGTGACTTTTTTATTAACTATCAGGACCAGAAGCCCTTTTTTAACCCCTGTTGCCAGGATGACATTCCAGACCTGCTCGCAGGCCTCCCTGCTGAAGCATCCGATGTTTGACCTTACTTCTAAAACCAGCTCTTCGCTGTCATTTTTGAAGAATGTTTTTGTTTCTGACATATTTCTGCATCTTTCTCTTTTTGTTGTTTATGTTCTGTTGTTTGTGCGCATGAGAGCGCCCAAAAATGAATATAACATATATATTATATTATGTAAAGGGTAATGAACGGTACAATCCGACACTTGCTGTCCCCCTCGATTTTAAATCTTTTTACTATCTGTCACACGCCACAGAACGCGTGCAGCGTACGTGCGATAGGGCGACCAAGCTTTTGCCAACTTGTCCATAAAACTGTCCCTCGGCATCTTCTTTAATTTATACAAATACATAATACCTTTGCGCAGACCGAGGTCCCCTTTTGAAAAAATGTCAGTGCGGCCGAGGGAGAACATGAGGATCATTTCTGCTGTCCATGGTCCGATGCCTTTGATAGAGGTAAGAAGCTCAACGATCTTTGCATCATCGTGTTTATGAATGCTGACAAGGTCAATCTCACCTTTTAAAACAGCCTGGGCAAGACCTATGATCGTGTTTGCTTTTGCTTCTGAAAGGCCGCATTTTCGAAGCGCCGGAACTTTGAGTTTAGCAATTACTTTTGGATCAAGAACGACTGATTTATTCTTACCCCATTCTTTTTTGTTTTTCGTTTTGCCCTTTGAGCTTTGAGTTTTGCACTTTTCTTCGAGCCTCGCATAAATCGTATCAGCCGCTTTGCCGGAGAGCTGTTGGTTCACAATCGCATGCACGATGTCGCCAAAGACGTCGCGAGAACGCCGAATATCTGCGATGTTATGAAGTATGGCCGCACCATAGAGGATCGGATCTGCCTTTTTAAAATGTTTTTTGGCGAGATGATACATTCGGTAAAATCAGTATTTTCGTACGACACCCCTCACGACTGCGGCGATGTCGAGCGATTGTTCTGGGTAGATAGGCTTGTAGTTTTTATTCGCAGGTTCGAGATACGGCTTGCCGGCCTTGTCGTGACGCAGATATTTCATTGTCCAGCCATCGTCAACGCAGGCAATGACGATATCACCCACCCGCGCTTCCTTGCCTCGTTCAGCGAGGACGTAATCGCCTTCTTGGATGCCGGCATCTATCATCGAATCGCCTTTTACCTCGAGCAGGTATGTCTTTTCCTTTTTCTCGATCAAATATTCGTCAAGGCTAAGGGAATCAAGAGGCGTCTCTTCGGCAACAGACGGAAAGCCAGCTTCGACGAGGCCGAGGAGCGGCACCTCGCCGAACATGCGAGCGGGTATGAGGCGGCCAGTCTTGTCCTTGAGAACAGCACCTTCCTCGATGAGGCGATTGACAAGCTTGTACACCGCATTTTTAGATTTGAAGCCGACCAAACGCATTATCTCAGTGTAGCTCGGCATGCGTTTGTGCGCGCTGTAAAAGTCGAATATTTTGTCTTTGTAATTTGTCATGCCGATTTGATTATGTAGCGATTATACCGCACTAGAACATGAAAAGGCTGGCAAATCTAAGGGAGTTCCGCAACCAAGGACTTTTTCGCAGAGAAAGGTCCTGCAACTGTGCACGCAAGAATTTATGTCTGCGCGCTTCGTTGTAATACGGCACCCCCTGGATTATTTTTAGGTCGATGCGGTGGTTCAATTTTGAAAGCTCGCTTTTAATGGTCTTGAATGTTTTATATGTGCTCATAGCTTTGTATATGGCTATCTGATAATGAGCATAGTATAAGTGAACGCTCGTTCACCTGCAAGGGGGTGGCTGTGGATAACTCTAGAGTCCTTCCAACGGATCTATCTCTGTCGTCTGGATCTGGTTTGCCAGAGCCATGACGCTGTTTCCGTAGGAGGTAGCGCCAGTGACGTAGCCGCATGCATGGCCGGAATAGTATTTGCAGGCGGCGTTCTTTTGTGCGGTATAGCTGGATGAGTTCGCGCCAAGGTCGGACAGATATATGCCGGCAGCCATGAATGCGTCCTGCGGATGCCACGGGTTCGGCGCCGTCGATATGCCGAGAGCGCTCTTTACCCTGTCCATGAGGAGCGTCCATGTCGAAGCGATGAACTGTGCGGGGCCCATGGCGCCGCCGTAGCCGATCGATTGCGGGCACGACACCGGCATCGATTTATAGTCCAAGCCGAGCGAGTTTATTATCGACAAGAACGGCTGGACGTCGCGCGACGGCTTCATGACGTTCGCGATGACGTTTCCGTTCTTGGCATTGACGCCGGACCCGTCGCCGGTATTCGTCAGATAGCACGTTCCATCATTCTTGCCGATGCCTGTCTCCTGGGTCAGGATGGCCAGGAGAAAATCCTGTGGCACTCCTGTGGCGGCATTCACAGTGTTCGCATAGGAGAGGGCGTCGCCGAACGATATAGCGCTCGTTCCGGCGAGGCTGAAGAGGGCTGCGCGGATCTGTGCGGCCTTTTGCGCGTTTTGTGTCACGAGCTGGCTATATGCGCTCTCGCTCTCTTTGCTCACTGACAAAAGCTGCTGCTTTTGCTTTTGCGCTTGCTGAACGGTCGCCTGCTGCTCTTGGATGATCGCTTTCGCATCTATCTCCTTGTTCTGCTGATCGGTCAGCTGGTCCTTCTCGCTCTGGTTCTTTGCCTCGTCTGTGCGCAATTGGTTGAACGTGACTGCGAGAGCCTGCTGAATGGACTGAAAATGGTCAAAGTTCGACATATCTTTGGAAAGGCTGTCGTTGCCGAGGATTATGTCAGGGGCCGTTATGTCGCCTTCTTGGTTTATCTTGTTCAGGATCTCGGCCAATGTCTCGTGGTCTTGGTCGATCTGGCCTTCGAGCGAGGTTATGTTCGACTGCTTTTGCGTGATGTTCTGACCGAGAGTCTGGATGATGAGGTTCTCCTGCTTTATCTTGAGGTTCGCGGCGTTGATCTGCGCGGTGAGGACATTGATGTCTTTTTGGATCGAGGCGCTCTGGCTCTGAGCATTAGAAAGCTGTGTCTGCGCCGCGGCCTCTTCTGCTTCTACCTGGACGAGCTCTGTCTGAAGCGCTGCCTGGGTTGCGGCAGTGGATGATGCCGCGGACTGGGCGTGCGCGTGAAAAGGAAAAAGGAAAAAGGAAGAAAGGAAGAAAAGGAGAAAGGAAGAAAAGGAGAAAAAAGCGCAAAGAAAAAGGAAGCCAACGATTGAAAAACGGGTGAAAGTCATGGGCGTATTATATCACGAGCCGTCGAATATGATGACGTTTGGCGATCCTTCATTAAATGTAAAACCCGAGGACGCAAACAAAAATCCCGAGCGGTTCGCTTGGGATTTTTTTTAAAGCATATTCTATTTCTTCCCTTCTTTCTTGTCCTCTTTTGGAGCGGCTGCTGCGCCTTCTGCCGGTGCCTCGCCCTCCTTTGCTTCCTTGCCCTTTGCTTCGACTTCGATGGATGACATGTCGATGGCCTTTGGCGCTTCTTCGACCTCTTCCTTTGCTTCGGCGATGGATGCGACGATCTCTTCTGCTTTGGTCACGAGAGTGACGCCATGCGGCAGCTGTATATCCGAGGCATGGATGGCGCTGTTCAATTCAGCGAGCGGCGAGATGTCGACACGGATCTCGTGAGGGAGGTCTTTCGGCGCCGCTTCGATTTCGAGCTCGCGGAGCACCTTCACCAAAATGCCGCCTTTGTCCTTGACTGCAGGAGAGACGCCGTCAAAGACGATCGGGGTGTGCACTTTGACCTTCTTGCCCTTTTCTATGACGTAGAAATCCGCATGACGGACGATGCCGGAGACAGGATGGATGTCGACGTCATTGATGAGGGCCTCATGCTCGTGCGTGCCGTCCTTCAATATGACGACGGACGATTCGCCGGCTTTCTTCCATATCTTTTTGAATTCGGCGAGAGATACGGCGATCGATGTCGATGCTTCTTTCGGACCATAAAAGACGGCCGGGATCTTGCCCGCTTTCCTTAAAGCCTCGTTTTTTGAGCCCTCGCGGCGCTCGACGGTTAATGACAACATAGTGGAACCATTCTACATAAACTGCCGGAAAATGCAAATAGGCTACATGTCGTAGCGATAGAGATGGAGGCCTTCGGAGCTTTCTTTGATGTCGACGAAGCCCGGGCATTCAAATGGCGGAGAATATGCGTAGGAAATCGAATAACGGCGAGCCAGCGCGTCTTTTCCCGCACAATCGGCAGAGATGAATTCTGCATACGGCATCGTCTTTACGGTTATGGTCGATGGCTTTGATTCGAGGGGATAGTTGCCCGTGGCGGCGCCGATGACGAGGCCTTTCCAGGGAGGCGCTGTGAAATTCGCGCCGTGTATCCCCTGCCAAACGCTCAATTCCCGAGGGGCGAGATATCTATTGATAGGCAAGCTCGGCATGATGAGGATCGTGCCGTATTCGTTCCTGATCAGGGTGAAGAATGTCTGCCATTTTTGATTGAACGGATACCAAAAGACGCCGATGCCAAAGATGACGAGCGTCGCGCTGGCGGCGAGCGCCTTTATCAACGAGACAGCGCGAGGAGGATATGCGAGCCGGAGCCGCCGGTCGAAATAGAGCAAAAAACTGTCGAATCCGAAACTGGCCACGAGCAAAAGGATGAGAGAAGTTATCATGACGATCCGGGGATATTCGATGATGATCACATTCGAATAATATGCATACGCTATCCAATATGTGATGCCGACGATTGTCCCGGCCGCAACAGAAAAGGCCCTGCGTTTTATGATGCTAATGAAGCCAATGATGATAAAAGGAAAAACAAAGTCAGGTATGACGTTCCATATGGCATATGAAGGGATTCCCGGATCGAGGCTAGCATGAAATATTGCATTCTGGATATATGAAAGCGCGACAGACGGGCTCGATTTGATGAGAAGGAGGATAGCCCCGATGAGGAGCCCTGCCGCGAATGGCCAAAGAAAAGGAAGAGAGGCCTTCATCTTGTCTAATAACTGTCCCCGAAGCTCGAAAAAAACGCCGATGAGAAGCGTTGGCGCTATGAACACGGCAAAAGGCGGGTATATGACCAACGATAAGAAGGCGGCTGCGGTTGCCCACACGTAGTCTTTTTTGCCGAGGAAGGCAAGCATCAAGAAGAACGGCGCTGTGGCTGCGATATAGGGCACGAGGAACCAGACGCCGGGCAAGTTGGCGCTGTTCGTAAGGAATGGGATTGCGAGCATTGATAAAGTGCAGGCAAATCGTCCGATTCCCCAGCACCTCCCAGCGATGTATAGGGAAACTGACGCCGCAAGGCCGAATAGGATTGCCAGAATGGCAAAATCAGAGATCGGCGAAAGTCCAAACAGGACGAACGATCCCGCAATCAACGAATCAAAAGGCAAAAGCAGATTCGGCATCGGGCTCCCATGTGCAAGAGGGTTCGTCATGGGCAGAGAATGCGTTTCGATCGCATGAGAAACGATCGCGGCCTCTACCCATTCATCCGAGAATTGCGGATAAGCATACGAATCGTCGATGACCGTCGATACGCCGTTCGATGTCTCAACTTGCCCTGTGTAGCCGTAATGGACGGAAACGAGCTCGTACGAAACGATCGCGAGCGCGACGATGAAGGGAATATATATCTTGATACCGGAAATTGCCCCTTTTCTCTTCAAGAAAAAGATGAATACGATGGCATCGAACACGGCATAGAGGATGCACATGGAAGCATATCCGAAAATATGCAATGTCTCGGTCAGGACAGGAACGCATATTGCAAAGCCGATAGAGACGACGGACATGACGAGGATCCCCTTTAATCGGTCAGAAAAAGAAAAAACGAGCAGAAACGGGAATATGACGAGGAGGATCCCGAGGGCAAGTATAAAATCCGGAAGCATGGCATAATTCTATCATGAACTCCGACGCCAAAACCCCGAGATTGAGCATTGTGTTGCCGTGCCTCGACGAGGAAAAAGGCCTTGGACGCTGTCTGGATGAGATCAAAAAAGCTGTCGGCGCCCTCGTGCTCACTGCGGAGGTGATCGTCGTCGACAACGGTTCGACCGATCAAACAGCGCAGATAGCTCTCTCTGCCGCAAAAGGCTTTTCCGAGGTGAGGCTGGTACAAGAAAAAGAGACGGGCTATGGCAGAGCGTGCCGCAGAGGCTTCAAAGAAGCTCGAGGTGACTATATATATCTGGCTGATGCCGATTGCACCTATGATTTTTCCGAGATCGGTCTCTTTGTGCGCAAGATCGACCAGGGGTTCGATCTTGTCGTCGGCAACCGGTTTGACAAGCCGATGATGAAAGGCGCGATGCCGATCCATCGAAGATATATCGGCAATCCATTCCTCTCTTTTTTGGTCCGTCTATTCTTCGGCGTCAGGATACGCGATATCCATTGCGGCGCACGGATGGTCTCGCGACGAGCCCTCCAAAGAATGCCGCTCTATACCGGCGGCATGGAATTTGCCTCCGAAATGGTCATCCAGGCGGCCCGGCACAATCTGCGGATCGGTGAAGTGCCCATAACCTACCGGCGCCGCGAAGGCATTTCGAAACTGCGCAGCCTGAATGACGGCTGGAGGCACGTGCGATTCATCATGCTCTATTCCCCGCTCGTCCTGTTCCTCTTGCCCGGCATCGCACTCTCTGTCATAGGAATCGGTTCGATGATCGTTCTTTATGTCACGAGCCCGAGCATATTCGGCATACAGCTCTTTGTCCATCCGATGTTCGCCGCATCGCTCGCCATCGTCATGGGCTATCAGCTCGCCATCTTTGCCTTGTTCTCAAAGACCTACGCGATCACTCATCTCGGAGAGAAGAGCACTTTTTTTGAAAGGCTGTTCAAGGCCGTCACTTTGGAAAAAGCCGTCGCCGCGGGCGTTGTCCTGGCGCTGGCCGGGATCTCGATCTATCTCTTCATATTCGCTTCATGGGTCTCGTCCGGATTCAGCTCGCTCGACCAGATAAAGAATTCGATCGTCGGCCTGACCATGGTCATCCTCGGCGTCCAGACGGTCTCGTCTTCTTTCATGCTCTCGATCCTCGGAATCAAAGAGCAAAAGCCATGAGGATCGCTATCTTCCAAAATTTCCTCGATACGATCGGAGGCGCCGAAGTCGTCGGTCTCACCATGGCGCGCGAGCTCGGCGCGGATATATATACGACGAACATAGACAAGGAAAAGATAGCCGCTATGGGCTACGCCGATGTTCTGCCGAGGATGCGTTCGATTGGTCGAGTGCCGAAAAATGCGCCGTTCCGCCAGCAGATGGTCCTTGCCAGGTTTCGCAGATTGAATCTACAGGGTAAGTATGATTTTTTTATTATTAACGGCGATTGGGCGCTCTCTGGTGCCATCAACAACAAGCCGAATCTCTGGTATGTGAACGCGACGATTCGCGAGATATGGGATCTGAACGCCTATGTCAGGGAAAATCTGGCAAAAAGCTGGCAGCGGCCGATATTCGACGTTTGGGCGGCGTATAACCGTTACCTCAATAAAAGACATGTCGTGCACGTCGGCACAATCGCCTCTAATTCTACTTTTACCAAAGAAAGGGTAAAAAAATATCTTCAGAGGGATTCAGAGCTCGTATATCCGCCGACCTCGACTGAAAAATTCCATTACGGCAAGACCGGCGATTATTGGCTCTCTGTGAACAGGATCATCGGATACAAGAGGATCGATATGCAGATGCGCGCGTTCGCACGTCTGTCCCATGAAAAGCTCGTCATTATAGGTCCATATGAGCGGTCCCGAACGAGCCTCGAGTACGTCAAATTTGTAAAAGATATACGCCCGCCGAATGTGTGGGTGGTAGAAGGAGCCGGCAGCTTTGAGGAGCTGGCGGATCTTTACGCCGATTGCAAAGGATTCATCACCACGTGCCTCGCGGAGGATTTCGGCATGACGGCGATCGAGGCGATGGCCTCCGGCAAGCCGGTCATCGCCCCGAACGAAGGCGGCTACCGGGAGACTGTCATCGACGGAAAGACTGGCGCGCTCGTCAATCGCATGGACGAAAAAAAGCTCGCCGAACGCATACGCCTGATGAGCGCAGAGCTCGCCGATCCAAAGCGGCAAGAATATTATCGGACCAATTCAGAAAAACAGGCCGCAAAGTTCGATGTGTCTGTCTTTATCGCAAAGCTCAAGAGCCTTATTGCGAGCTCTCGTTAGGATTCGTCATTTTTATCAGTTTTCATTCTCTTTTTGAGCGCTGTGTACAATCGCGGGCTGCGCTTCTTTAAAAAGATCCCAGCCAGTCCTATGCGCATGTCGAGAGACCGGTATAGAGCGGTCGGGCAGAATTTCGATAGTATATTGTTCAATTGCGGTGAAAGCAGCGCCTTTTTCAAAATGCTGAATTTTTTCGGCGCGGCAGGGCGGCTGGTGAGATCGATGAGATCGGCTCTGTCCAGATTTTTTTTCCATTCCCGATAGAAAGGGCTGTCCGGCAGCCAGGGTTTGTTCTTGCCGAATATGTGCAGGATCGGCGCATCGATATGCTTTTCTTTGAAACAATACCAGCGTGTCCAAACAGGGACGATAAGGTTATAAGAATAATCAAGCTGCTTCCAGACCTTAAAAAAGTAGAGATTGAGTATCGGTTGATCGCTATGGCAATGGGCGTTCATATAGAATCGGTGGAACAATCTGACCAGCGTATCGAATGAATCGTCTCTGATGATATCCGTGCTAAAGGCCATGACGCCTGAATTGAAAGCTTTTGCCTTCAGGTTGAACTTTTCATTCAGCTCATTGAATATAGCATCGTCATTCGACGTTCTATGGAATTCGGCGCGAAGTATATGCTTTCTGTATCTGATGTTCGCCTTGCATTCGGTGGCAGCCCAAAATCCTCTGACTTCTGTCAGTCGGTCGAGGGAATAGCGGACGATGACGTCGCAGTCGAGAAATAGGACCGTATCCCATTCCTTGAATTCCGGGGTGAAAAGGTTGAATTTGTTCAAAATGACTGTCGCTTCCTTGAAACGATCCATGTAGAATATCTCTTTGTCCGACCATGACGGGTCTGTTGGCGGGTATTCTATGCCGGAGGCACGGCCCCGATGGACCGGCTCGCATCTCTTGACCAAGATCCCCTTGTCCCTGAACCAGGCAAGCTCGCTCTCCGGCATATCGCTCGTCAAGAGCATATAGTCCCCTTTCCAGCCGGCGTTCCAGTATACGCTCGAAAAGAGCTGCTTGGCTTGGTCGACAAAATTCTTGTCAGCGATGGCTACGAGCAGATTTTTTTTCATATGAATTTTTTCAATGCAGCATACAGTCCGGGAGACTTTTTTTTCAAGAAGATCCCGATGAGCCCGATCTGTCTGTCGAACAATCTGTGCACATCGTATATATTGATCAATGTCTTTGTGGCATTAAAGAACGGAGAGTTCCAAATCAATTCCCTGATGCTGATCGCGCCCGCGCCGAGCGGCCGATTACCAAGGTCGATCTTGTCTGCTTTGTCCAAGTTCGCTCTCCATTCATCATAGAACGCGTCGTCCTTGAACCATGGTTTTTTGCTTCCCAAAAAATGGAGAACGATGCCGTTTACCTTTTTTCGGCTGCCGTATTTCGATATCCATATCGCAACAGGCAGATTATAGGCATAGCCGAGCCTGTTCCATTGCGATGAAAAATACAGATTATGGATCGGCTGATCCAGATACGTGCTGATCCTGTGATATCGGCGGAAGAGGCTCCACAGCTCTGCATTCGTGTTTTCTTTGATCACATCGGTGCTGAATGCCATCATGCCTGCATTGAATGCGGGCTTCTGCAGATCGAACTCATTCTCGAGTTTTTTGAAATCAGGGTCGTCGGGCCAATTTTTATGGAATTGGTTTTTGATAGAGCGAAAAGCAGGGTCGTCGAGGGTTGCCCAGAAGCCTTTGATCTGCGTCAGCCGGTCGAGCGAATAACGGACAATGATGTCGGAATCGAGATAGAGGATCGTATCCCATTTCCTGAATTCTGGTGTGAAAAGCTCGAATTTGCCCAACATGACCGGCGATTCGCGCAAGCGTTCGATGGCTGATCTCTTCTCTTCGGACAAAGACGGATCGATAGGCGGATATTCTATGTTTGAAAGCTTCACTTCGCTCGTCGGCTCGCATCTCTTGACCAAGATCCCCTTGTCCCTGAACCAGGCAAGCTCGCTCTCCGGCATATCGCTCGTCAAGAGCATATAGTCCCCTTTCCAGCCGGCGTTCCAGTATACGCTCGAAAAGAGCTGCTTGGCTTGGTCGATATAGCCTGCATCGGCTATCGTTACGAGTAGATGTTTCTTTTGTTTGATCATATATATCCGCTCATGTATTCTCTCACGATTTCTGACGGGGCACCCTCACGACGGACGCTGCCGTTTTCGAACCACAATGTCCGGTGGCAAAATCTCTCGACGAACGATAAATCGTGGCTTGTCATGACGATGGTCGCTCCGGTGGCAAGGATATTCTCGATCTTTGCGAGGCTCTTGTTTTGGAATTCGATGTCGCCGCCGACCGACAAGACCTCATCCATAAGGAACACGTTGGGACGGATATGCTCCATGCAGGCGAATATGACAGCAGTATTGAGCCTGACGATCATGCCCGAAGAGAGCTTGAACACTTCGACATCCAGAAACTCTTGGAGCCCCGCGAACTCGAGGATGCCGCTGATCTTCCCTTTTATCTCCTTGCGACGGAGCCCGAGCACCGTGCATATGAGGTAGATGTTCTCGCGGACGGTGAGATATGGGTCAGTGCTGAACGATAGGCCGGAAAGATAGAGCACTCGCCCATGGAGCTCGATCGTTCCCCCGTCTTCTTGCAGTATGCCGGCGAGGATCCGCAGGAAGGTGCTTTTGCCGCTGCCGTTCTTGCCGATGATGCCTATGATCTCGCCTTTTTTTGCCGTGAGGTCGATGCCGCGCAGCGCAGGAAAGACATTGGCTCTTTTCTTTGCCGCAGAAAGGAGCATGTTCAGAGCAACGCGCGGGCCGCGCTGGAGCATGAAATTCTTTTTGATGCAGGAGGCCTTTATGTGAAAAGCATGTTGGGTCATATGAATTCAGCGAACCGCCGCTTGTACCTCTCGAATATAGCGAGGCCGAAAACGAGGACTGCCAGGCTGAAAATCGGCAATGACAAGAGGAGCGAGCAGTCCGGCATGATGCCATAGATGACCGCATCGCGGGCCGCCAGCAGAAAATAATAGAGGGGGTTGAAGAGGTTCGCCAGGTACAGCAGATTTCGATCGGTCAAAGCATAGAATACCGGCGTGCCGAGCCAGATGAGGCGCGAAAGGACGGTCCAGACGTTCTTGAAATCCTCTATGAAAACGCCGGCGGTCGCCAATATATACGAGCAGCCGAGGACGAATATCGCATAGAAGAAGAAGACAGGAAGGTACCACACGACGTTCCACGAAAAATCCTTGATGATGAGGACCGTGACGACGAACAGCGCGAACTCGAACATATGAGAATAGCAGAATTGGATCACTGTCGCGAGAGGCAGCGCCTCGGTGCGGATATTTACGGACTGGATCAGATTCTTGCTCTCCCGCATGGAAGCGAGGGCGTTCGTGGTGGAGCTCACGAAAAAATTGAGCATGATGATGCCGAGAAGCAGGTATGCCGGATACTGCGGAATGGTATTGGCGACGATGTTCGCCTGGAGGAAAAGGAGGATAAGGAAGAACGCCAACGGCTCGAGCATGTACCAAAAGATGCCGAGATATCTGCCGGCGATGCGCTGCTTGAACCTGGCATTCGCCAAGGCGAGAGCGAGTCGGCAGACGATTCCTAGGTTATCGAGCGCTTTCATACGTGACATTGTATCCCGATAGCTCCACCCGCGCCAATAGCTCGGCGTGCCGCGCATATAATGCCGTTCCTAGGGCAAGAAAACACGATTGCGCGTCGGGCGCAATCAGAGCCGGCGCCAAGGTCTCGTCCTCTATGAGAAATATCGCAGCACGATATATATGACCGCGACATTGCTGATAAAATCAGCGACAAGGACTATGTAAACAGAGAGAGGCAGGTTTGTTTTGACTATCTTCATAATGGGAATATTGTATCATGAGCTCCCTTTGGAGGAAAGGAAACCTACTTCAAGGCGATCCCGTGCTTTGCAGCGCCGAGGGCGTAAAGCTCTTTAATCTGGGAATCAGCGAGAGCGCTCGAATACATGGCGACGTCATCTATGTACCCTTTCATATACCATGTAGAACTGAACTGGCCTACGTAGAGACTGCCCAACTGGATAGCGCCGCTCGTAGATTGAGCCGGGGACTCTATGAGCTTGCCATCCACATACAGATTGTAGTTCGAACCATTATATGAGTATGTTATTTGATGCCATCTTCCGTCAGATACGAGATTTGCATTGGACGAGACGGCCATGCCGCCCCACCCGATATCGCCATATCCGATGGTACCGTCAGCGTTTATTTGTATATTGAGATATCTTTGTGCTCCAAAACCGATGAGCAAAACATAGCCATTTGCGCCGTGAAGTGGTCCTGTCAGCTGTTCCCAGACCGAAACAGTATAGCTCGTCGAGGGCACCGTTATGTTGTTCGTAAAAGTCGCCTGCGCGTAACCATTGGTACCATCGAGCGAAAGCGAGGATCCATTTATTGTTGGAGAGTTTGTAGTAGTTATGCTTGCAGTGCTCTGTAAAATCAGATTGTTGTTATACACCGAAAAATCAGGACATGTGCTACCAACGCAATTATTAAAATTCCAGTAGCCGAGCGCGCTCGAGCCAAAATTCTGAAAATTATGATCTGCGAACTGCAATCCGGCTCCTGTGGCAGCCTTTTGTTTTGCACCATTCAGCGCCGCCAGGATGATGCTCGACAGGAGCCCGATGATCGAGATGACGACGAGGAGCTCTATCAGGGTGAAGCCTCCTGTTATTTTTTTTGAAACGTTCCGCATGGTTCTTTACACAAAAAATCTCATAATGAGATATGTAGCAATGACATTGCCGAGAAAAGCAGAGATGAGGACTATGTAGACAGAGAGAGGCAGCTTTGTTTTGGTTGTTTTCATAATACGAAATATTTTATCACAATAAAGGTTATAATAATATTCACGACCACAAGCCCGATCATGATGCCTTGGGCAGCGGCTATCGTCTTTGCCCAGCCATGCCGGATGAGCCAGCCTGCCATTCCAGGAATGGCTGACGCGTCCTGAGCTATATTGATGCCAGGCGAGTATCTCGGCCTGGCATACAGAGCATTGTTTTGTATATCGGTATCAAATTGGACGTCTTCAGACATAATGGTGAAAGTTAAATATTTTTTCGATTTTCGGGCGTTTTCAGGATGCTACGTTACCTTTTATCCAGTTGCCTGATTATAACCTTTATTTCCTATCTTCGGCAACTGCAAGAAAGTTGAAAACCCGGAGCTTTTCACTGACGACAGCCTGCATGGCCAATTTTGCTGGCTTGAGGTATTTGTAAGGGGCCACTTCATCAGGGTTGTCTGACAGAGCCTTTATGAGGCCGGTGCGATACGCTACGCGCAGCTCGGTGTTTACATGGACGATAGATATGCCTGCTTTGATGGCCTTTTGCACTGCTGCATCGCCCTGGCCAGAGCCGCCATGGAGGACGAGCGGCAAGCCGGTCGCGTCGCTGATCGCTTTGATTATCTCCGGGTCGATCTTTTTTGCTTCGAGGGTGAGCTCGCGGCTGCCTTCGAGCATGCCGTGAAAATTGCCGACGGCTGGGGCGAGCATGTCGATGCCTGTCTCGTCGACAAAGCGCTTCGCTTCGATGGGGTCAGTCAGCTGCACTCCGGTCGGCACGGCAGAGAGGACTTGGGAGGATTGTCCGATGTAGCCGAGCTCGGCCTCGAATACGATGCCGGGGTTCTTTTGTTTTGCATATGCGAGGCACTTTTTCGTCGCAGCAGCATTTTCCTCGAACGAAAGCTTTGCGCCGTCAAAGATGACCGCGTCGAATCCGGCATCAACTGCTTCGACGATCTTTTCGTAGCTGTATGTGTGATCTGCGTTGATGAAGATCGGCTGGCTCCTCTCGCTCCTTATTGTTTTGACGACCGCCGCTGCTTCACGGACGCCGATATAAGCGCGTTCGCCTTCGGATACGCCGATAATGACCGGCACGTTCAACTCCTGCGCCGCATCCGCTACAGCCCAGATGCCATCGATCGTCGAGACATTGAAGTGACCGATGGCGACGCCCTTTCCCCTTGCTTCATCGACAGATTCACGCAATGTTTTCATATGCACATAGTATACAGCATTACGGATGATTCAAAAAGCCGTCCTTGGCCGACTTTTACCTTTTGTCTTTTTATAATCATTGTTATAATCAATCCATGTCTTTCTTCAAGAAAAAGTATGATTTTGTCGCCATCGGCGACATCGTCATCGACGCGTTCATCAAGCTGCGCGACGCTCATGTCAATTGCAAGCTCAATTCCGAGGATTGCGAGATATGCATGAAATTCGGCGACAAGATCCCGTTTGAATTCGACAAGGTCATAGCCGGCGTCGGCAATTCCGCGAACGCGGCCGTCGCGGCTGCGAGATTGGGCCTTTCGTCAGCTTTGATCACGAACACCGGCAAGGACGATCGCGGCGAGGAATGCAAGGAGACCCTCGAGGCGAACAATGTCAGCACGGAGTTCGTCACAGGGCAAAAAGGCAAGAAGACGAACTATCATTATGTCCTCTGGTACGGCTCGGAGCGCACGATCCTGGTCAAACATGAGGATTTTGCATATTCCCTGCCGACACGCCAGCTCGCGGGTTCGCCGCCAAAATGGATCTACTTGTCCTCGATGGGAGCCGCGTCCATGAAATTCCATGATGAGATCGCTTCGTATCTCGATAAAAATCCCAGGGTCAAGCTCGCTTTTCAGCCCGGGACTTTCCAGATGTCGCTCGGCATCGATCGGTTGAAGAGGATCTATGCGCGAACGGAGGTCTTTGCAGTCAATCTCGAAGAGGCGCAAAGGATCCTTGGAGCCGACGAGAGAGACCGCGATATACGGAGCCTGTCGGAGCGGCTGGCTGCTCTCGGCCCAAAGCTCGCCCTTGTGACCGACGGAGAGCGCGGCGCGCATCTTTTCGATTCTTCAACAAAGAAGCTCTATTTCGTGCCGGTCTATCCGGATCCAAAGCCCCCCTACGAGCGCACGGGCGCAGGCGACGCATTTTCCTCGACGTTCGTGGCCGCTTTGGCTCTCGGCAAGACGCCTCTCGAGGCTTTGCTATGGGCGCCTATCAACTCGATGTCGGTCGTCCAATTCGTCGGCGCCCAGGAAGGCCTTTTGACGAGGAAGGCGCTGGATGAATGGCTCAAGAAAGCACCCGAGAGCTACAAGGTGATAGAAATGTGAAAAACGGCTCGTATATTTTCCGGATCCGTCATATAATATTTAAATAATGATCAAAATGAAATCCCGAGGCTTTACTCTCATCGAACTACTCGTCGTCATCTCTGTCATCGGCCTTCTTTCGACCATCATCTTGGCGGCATTGAGCGGCGCGCGACAGAAAGGCCAGGTCGCCGCAGTCCAAGAATTTGTCGACAACGATTATCATGTGCTCGGAACGTCCTTGATCGCCTGGTATGGATTCAATGATGCTCCGACGAGCGGCACGTGGTCGACGACGGCAGATCTGTCGGGAAATAATAATGTTGCGAACATTCCCTTTTCTCTCCCAGCTGTATCGACTACGACGTCATATGCACCAAGTGCGGGGTCTGCGATCAGCTTCAGTCGCTCAACACAGGATGTTTCATCAATCACGCCAACATTGCCATTTAATAGTACAGGCATAACCATATCAATGTGGATCAAATTGTCTCAAGTAACCCCCGGTGGTTCTATATTCTATGATTCTGTGACTGGAATTAGTCTGACTTTGGGATCGCTTGGTAGCAATGTCTGTGCTGTCGGTTCTACAAATGAAGATACGAGCTTAAATAACGGCGTAAAAAGTATATGTGACGGCAATTGGCACAATATCACCTATACATCTGGAAATAACAGCAGTAGAACGGAAGTGAATGTTATATATGTTGATGGCAAACAAGATTCTTCTGTGGCGGGCAGCTTTCCTTTTTTGGGTAACCAAGCCAGTGATTTGTGTGGTTGTATACTTCCTCAAACTATGAATGCAGATATCAAAAATGGCGGTACGAATTGGGTAGGATATTCCTATAGCATCGACGACCTCATGATATTCGACCAGGCACTGGGCTTTTCAGGCATAGTGTCTCTCTATGATCGCGGAGCCATCAAACACGGTCTGACTTTAAAATAATGAAAATCGGCCGAGGTTTGGCCGACAGTTTCCTTTTGATTTTCGATCCGGTGATTTGATCCTATCTACCGATAATATCGTTCGAGGAACTCTTTCTTGAACTGCAAAAACATGCCGTCCTGTATCTTTTTCCGCATATCCTTGACCAGATGTGTGAGAAAGTAAAGATTGTGCTGGCTGGCCAGGACCGAAGCCAGGATCTCCTTTGACCTGAACAGGTGTGCGATATAGGCGCGAGAATAGTTTGAGCATGTCGGACAGCGGCACTCGGGGTCCACCGGCGAAAAGTCTTTTGCATATGCGGCGTTCAGGATGTTGATGCGGCCATTGTGCGTGTATAGAGCGCCGTTCCTGGCGAGCCTCGTCGGCGAGACGCAGTCGAACGTATCGATGCCGCGCTCGACGCCTTCGAACAGGTCGATCACTTCGCCCATGCCGAGAAGATGTCGCGGCTTCCCTTCCGGCAGGATATCCGTGACCCATTCGACCGCTTTGTAGATGTCGTCTTTATCGAAAGAGCCGCCGATGCAAAAGCCGTCGAACCCGTCGCCGTCGTCAGAAACCATCGTACCGATGGCGCGGGCACTTTCTTTTCGCAGGTCTTCGTAGCGTCCGCCTTGGACGACGCCGTACAATGCTTGTTCGAAGCCTTGCGTTTGAAGGGGCTCGCGGGTCTTGCTCAATTTTTTGTGCTCGGCGAGGCTCCTCGCGGCCCAACGATGGGTCCTCTCCATGGCCTCCTTTTGATATTCATACGGTTCGTCCGGCGCCGTGCATTCGTCAAAGGCCACGATGATGTCGGCGCCGAGGTCGTGCTGGATTTCCATCGATTTCTCGGGGGTAAAGTAATGTGCGCTGCCGTCGATGACGGAGGTGAACGCGACTCCGTTCTCGTCTATTTTGGCGAGGGAGGCGTGGGGAGAAGCGGGTTCAAGCTCGGGGTCGGACTCTTGCTTTTCTTTTATTTCGCCCATGACCTTCGATTTTCTGCCGACCTTCGACATGTCTTTGTCGTACGCGCTGCCGAGTGAAAAGACCTGGAAACCGCCAGAATCGGTCATTGTGGGCCCTTTCCAATTCATGAATGGAGCAAAACCGCCGGCAGATTTTATGATCTCCTGGCCGGGCTCCAGATAGAGATGGTACGTATTGGCGAGGACTGCCTGCGCGCCGGTATCGCGTATCTCCTCGGGCGTCAGTGACTTTACGGTGGCTTTGGTGCCGACGGCGATGAATGCAGGCGTCTCAATGTCGCCGTGCGGCGTATGGATGACGCCGGCGCGTGCGCGGGTTCCCTTTAATCCGTTTTGTATCTCGAATGAGAATGGCATAAGGAGCAGTATAAGGTATAAAGTATAAAGTATAAAGGAAACGTAAAGTGCAAAGTTCAAAACTCAAAATTTGTATGCTTTTAGCTTTGAGTTTTGCCTTTTGAATTTTGCATTTTTCAGCTATACTATTTCCATGAACATCGACGAGAACGAGCCGCTCGCGGCCCAAAAAATAAACAAGAACATCTACGACCACGTGAAAGAGATAGGCAAGGAGTTCAAAGCCGGCTTTGAGACGCTCAAGCGATATCCAAACACGGTCACTATATTCGGCTCGGCCAGGTCAAAGCCGGGAAGCTTCCATTACGAGGAAGCCGTCAAGCTCGCCGGGAAGCTCGTAAAAGAGATCGGCGTGACCGTCGTCACGGGCGGCGGTCCAGGGATAATGGAGGCGGCTTCAAAAGGCGCCGTGGAGGCGGGCGGCAAGGCGCTCGGCCTCACCATACAGCTCCCTCGAGGCCAGATGACGAATAAATTCGTCACCGAAGCCTGCGATTTCAGGTATTTTTTCATACGCAAGGCTATGCTCACGTTTTCGTCGCGAGCCTTCGTCTTTTTCCCGGGCGGCTACGGCACTCTCGATGAATTGGCCGGCATCCTCAACCTGATTCAAGGCGAAAAGATCCCGCACTTGCCTGTCATCCTGGTCGGCACCGACTACTGGACGAAATTCGCCGACTTCCTAAAAGGCGCTATGGTCAACAATCATCACACGATCGAGGAGAATGAGATGGGCATATTCACCATAACAGACGATCTCGGCAAAGTATCTGATATCGTGAAATCTGTCCGGACATCCGGCTGGTGGAATGTGATGGACTAGAGCTCGCGCGGCTCTGGTGCGATGACTTTTGCCTTCCAGATCTTTGTATGGAGGGTGCGCCAGACCTCGATTATCTCGGGATTTTTCATGAGCAAAAAGACGCCTGCGCAGATCAAGATGCCAAAGATGCCGGCGAGAAAGCCTTGCATAAAGACGTTGAACGTCGTGGTCAGCGGGAAGAACAGGTTAAAGAATCGCAGGCCGAGGTATGCCGCATAGCCGCCGATGACGGCGGACGACAGGCTTTGAAAGAAGACGTCGCCGAGGCGCTTTGAGAAGCCGGGAAAGTCGCGGTTGAAGATGTACCAATGGAGGGCTGTGTTGATGAGGGCTCCTATGGAGAAAGCCAGAGGCAGCATGAGGACGCCGACACCGGGCTCGTCGGAGACTTTGAGGAGCGATTGGATGAAGTATTGGAACATTGGCCACGCATAATACGCCTTGTCGAGGAAATATCCGAGGCCGGCCATGAGGACAGAGGAAAAGATATTGATCAAAAGCGGCTTGCGCGTCAGGCCTTGGGAATAATATGCTCGGACATACAGGAGGATGAGCCCTTGGCCGGCGATCGAAACGATGAAAAGGGCCAAAGCAGCAGCGGTCAGGCGGGTGTCGTTCCAATCAAAAGCTCCGGCGCCGAGTATGACGCGGACGATGTTCGCGCGCAGGACTATGAATAGCGACGTAACCGGCAGTGACCAGAATATGATGTGGCGCGCAGAGATGGCCATCTCGCGCAGGAATTCTTCGCGCTTGCCGCTCGAGAACAGTTTTGACAGCGTGGGAAAAGCAGCCGAAGAATAGCTGACGCCGATGATGGTGAGCGGCACCGATTCGATCGAGTTGGCGAAATTGAAGATGGAGATCGAGCCGCTAGCCATGAAGGATGCCAAGGCGATGAGGAAAAACGAAGACAGCTGATTGGCCGACAAGGTCAGCGTGCGCGGCAAAGACAGGAAGACGACGCGCTTGATGCTCTGCCAATCGACCTTCCAGACGAAGCGCGGAAAGACCCGCGTCCTGATGATGAACGGGATCTGCACGGCCATGTGCATGCAGGCGCCGAGTGCCACGCCCCAGATGAGCCCTGCCAGGCCGAGGTATCGATAGAAGAAGACCGCTCCGACGATGATGCCGATGTTATAGAGGATCGGCGACAAGGAATAGATGAGGAACCGGCGGTTCATCTGCGTGACGCTCGAGAAGAAATTCGACAGGCCGAGGAAGAACGGGGATAGCAGCATGATGCGCATGGCGGTGACGAGGGGCCCAAAGTCAGCGTCATGGGCGAAACCGGGCAAAAACGTCCGGATGAGCCATGGTGCCAAGATGTACGCGACGATAGAGACGAGGACTATGGCTGCAAAGAATACGGTAAAGACCGAGTCGATGAAATCCTTCCCTTTTTTCTCGTTCTCGTTGAAATATCCGATGAGGAACGGGATGAGGACCGAAGCCGAGACTGTCGAGGCGACGGTCGTGTAGATGAGGTCCGGCACGCGGAACGCGGCATAAAAGAGGTCGAGAGTATGTCCGGCGCCGAACATGAACGCCAGGATCCTGTCGCCGACGAGACCGAGGATCTGCGAAGCGAGGGCGAATATGGCAAGAAGATACGCGGCTTCGTGGATGCCGGTTATCTCGCTTCCCAAGGCTGCAAAAAACCTTTTGACCATGCTCGTTTATATTTTCGTCGAGTTGTTGGCAGTATCTTGAACTGGAAGAGCCGATCGCTTCTCTGGAGTCGATGTAGGCGGCTTTTGATTGGCGAACGGGGTCTTGCTGGCGATGAGGTTCTTTAGGATGGACGCGACATCGGCGTTGTCAGGGTTCGTCTTTGTCAATTCCTGGAATTCCATGATCGCATCGTTCGTGTCGCCGGTCTTTGCATAGGAGAGGCCGAGGAAGTACTGTGCATTGGCGTAATCTGGGCTCAACGAGACCGCCTTGGCGAGCGACGTGGCGGCATCTGTAAACGATCCTGCATTGTATTGCAGCAAGCCGAGCTCAAAGAAAGCCGTCGGGTCATTCGGAGTCAGCTCTGTCGCGAATTTGACGGACGTGATGGCGTCACTCGTCTTTCCTTGGACCACCTGAATCTGCGAGAGCAGGTATACGGCGCTCGTGTAGTTGCTCTTCAGCCCTAGCGCGGAGCCGATGTAGCCTGTCGCATCGTCATACTTGCCCTGCTGCGCCGCCAATTGTGCGAGCGTCAGATAGATCGCGGGATCGTACGGATTGTCCTTTGCGGCGTCGGTGTAATCTTTGACTGCCCCTGCATACGCTCCGGTGATCTGGATCGAGGCGGCGGTCGAGTGGACTTGTCCCAAAGCCATGTAGTTATAATAATTCGACGGATCGCGTTTGATGGCGTCGAGCGCGTACGTGCTGGCTTCGGTGATCAACGATCCGATCTGCCCAACCTGGTCCTGGCTCAGTTTCGCGTTCGCTCCTCCGGAAGAGACCTTTTGTGCGAGCGCGCTTATTGCGATGAGGTCGGTCTGGACCAAAGCCTGATCGTATATATCCATAGGGTCGAGGGCCAATGACTTTTTGAAGTCTGCTTTTGCGGCATTGATGCTGTCTGTCGAGAACGGCGAAGCGGAGATGATGGCAGCGCCTTTGGTGAAATATCCAAAAGCCGATGCTTTCATTCCATACCATACGAATCCTGCGCATAGGACGAGCACGAAGAGGACGGCGATTGAATGGCCATATACTGCCGTCTTGTTCTTGAACTGAAATGGGATAGCGACGAGCGGCACGCTTCCGGAATTGATCCGTGAGCCGATGAATATGCCGATGAATATGAATGTCAAGAAGAAGTCAGTGCACGAAGGGACTCCTATGAGGTCAGCGTACAAGAGAAAGGCTCCGACAAAGAACGATGAATAAAGGACGTACTGGCCGATGTCTTTTCCCCTGGTGTTCTCCGAGGATTTCCTGGCGCACAATGCTCTCATTCCGTCACGGATGAAATAGACGTACAGGAGCGAGAACAAGATGATGCCAGACAAGCCGAGAGTGAGGGCCATGGTCAGAATGAGGCTCGTGCCGCTCGAGAATTCTGTCATCCAATACTGCGTCTGATTGATGTTGAGCGGCTTGTAGAGGAGATATTCCTTTGCGAATGTGTTTGGACCCGAACCGAGGATTGGCGATGCTTTGAGGATGCCGGTGCCGATATCGAGGGTGTTCTGCCATGGCAAGAGGACGTCCGGCGTATAGCCCGTGTTCATGTGGGCGTCGAGCCATGTTGTGATCGAGCCTCCCTTCCATGTTATGAGTGCAACGATGATGAATGCCGCAAGGACGATGATCGGGATGCGCTTTGTGAACGGAACGCCTTTCCTTTCATCAAAGAATTGATGGAATGCGAGGGCAAGGAAGACGAGCGCTATGCCGAGCCATATGAGGGGTAATCCGATAAGAAGCAGAAAGAACGTCGACACCGCTAGCGCCACGCCGACAGACCATTTTGTGCCGTTTTTCATCGGAAAATATATGAAAGCGAATGCCGAGATGATGAGGATGATGCCGGAGAATATGCCGAGATCGAACCATGAGCCGATCGGTGTTGACGTCGCTCCAGAGAAGATGTTGCCGAATGAAAGCGAGGACGGGCTGAATAATTTTATGACTTGGAACAAGGCCAAAAAGGCATAGCTTCCGAGGACGGCGGCATAGAGCCACAACGCCCGCGACGAGCTCCGAGAGGAAAAAAGAGCCGACAGCCTGCTTCCGATGAGGAGTAGTATGAGAAAGGCCGCCGTAAAATACTCGTAGCCCTGGCCAAAGAAATATTTCATGAAATTGCCGCTCCAGGCTGACGAGACGACGAGGACGAGGGCAAGGACGATTCCGACGTACGTGAGAGGATGCTTGATCCATTCAAAGGATTTGCTCTTGATACGAGAGACGCCATAAAGGATCGCTGAAGCAAGGATGCCGAACGCCATGAGATAGCCCTTGACCGCATTTTGCTGCAGATATGGGACCGGAATGAAAATGATCGGCAAAAGGAAAACAAGAGCAACTAGGACGTATGAAGCCCAAGATTCAATTTTTGGACTTTGAGAAGCAGCAGAGCCTTGTTCTTGATTCATGGTAAAAGTTTTATATGGATAATGGGTGCAGTATAACATGACGGGAAAAAGTTTGAATGCCTCATTATGAGAATCTGTGGACATCGCCCTCCTGAAAGCGCATATGAAAAACCCCTCCGAAATGAGGGGTTTTTCAAGTGTTCTGCCGATAAGCCGAATTTTGTTACCTGCTTCGCTCCTTGCGGAGCTACGCAGGGTGACGATCATTTATCTAGCCCCTCGATCGCTCGGGGGGTCAAGCGACTCTTCCTCGACTCGCCCTTCGAAAAACGAAGGACTCGCTCGGGATACGGTCTTGCACCGAAGTAAGGATTTAGCCGTTGCACTCCGACCCTTGGTCGGTCCTGCGTAGTTCGCAAAGCGAACGTAGCAGGCTAGACCTCTGGTCGAATTCGCCCTGCTTCGCTCCTTACGGAGCTACGCAGGGCGGCTTTTTTCTTTCAAAAAAAGCCGTCACTGTTCGCACCTCGCACATCGCTGTGTACAGGCGTTACCTGTTACCTGTCTGCTTCCTCAAATGACGTGAATGCCACTTGTTGCTTTCGCATCCGGAAGCCGGTGTTCGGACTTTCCTCATCCTGCTTCGCTCCTTGCGGAGCTGTACAGAACGCGATTGTCTGGCAGGACTTGCGCAGTATAGCATTTCTACTCACTCTTGACAAGAGTATAAAAGTATAAAAGTATAAATGCATAAGGCGATCAAAATCGCATTCATACTTTTATACCTTTCTTCCTTACTACTTTTATACTTTAAAAAATCTGCAGTGTCTGCCCTACGGACAGCGAGTTTGCGTCCGAAAATCCGGCGTTGACTTCTATGACGTACTTTGCCGGAGAGCCTGGCAAAAAGACGCTTGGATACGTTGACGGCGAGAGGCTGTGCTCGATATGGATGATCTTGTAGTTCTGATCCAGCCAAATGATGTCGATCGGGAACTCCATGTTTTTCATCCAAAAGCCATAGTTTCCAGGCGTGTCAAAAACGAACAGCATGCCTGAAGTCGAGGCCAGAGACGCTCTGTTTCCGAGGCCGAGCTCTTGTTCCGCGCTCGTCGAGGCGACGACGAGCGTCATGGCCTGCCTGGGCAATGACCAGGTGGCACTATCGTTAAAGGCGATCGGAAGTGACGATGTGCCATGAACCGCTGTTGCTGAACGACCTGATGCGAGAGCGCTAGAGCCTTGATTGACAGCTTGAATATTCTGCAAAGCAGGAGGAACGGCTTTTAGAGAGCTTTTTTGGGCGATGAAAACTGCAAAAAAGATGAGGATGATGGATCCTGCAGCGATTATTATTTTATTGATCTTCTGGTCCATTTTATATTCAAAAAATCGATCGTCCTGTGGAAAATTTAAAATTCAGCGCTTTCATCTGCACAGAGCGGGGTAAAGACGATGCCTTCTTTTTCTAAGATCATCTTGACCATTCCGTGCACGCCTTTTGGCGAAGCATATATGGCGTCATGAACGGGAAAGCATTTTTTTGGCTTGACCGATAATGCATACTCGAGAGATTCAGATATCTTCATCCATGGTCCGGCGACAGGCAGAGCGAGGATTTCCACTTGCCAATCAACCAGCGTAAAAGCATCGCCGGGATACCATAATTTGTCGGCGATGAAATAGCCGGTGTTCTCTACTTGACCTAATTCTTTGTACACGATGGCATGCTTCGTTCCCCATCCTTTCAGTGAGATGCCGTTCATGTCAGTCGATTGATCATGGCCGACGATCGAACATGCGATACCCTCTTTTTTCAAGAGAGCAGAAACAGCTGTGTTGGTTATCATCTTTGCTTTCGGATTGTTCTTTAACACCGCTTTGACTGAATCGATATGGTAATGATCGGCGTGCTCGTGAGTTATGACGACAAAATCGATGTTCTCGAGCTCGTTCTGGCCGGTCGAATACATTCCCGGATCGGTCAAAATCCGCACGACATCGCCAGTTTCATTTGCGATTTCGACGAGGAGACAGCAATGGCCGAGCTTGGTGATTTTCATACTATGAATACTCGCCATTCTATCAAATGGGTGCACGAAGGAAAAACGATGCGAATCATTGCGGGCGATGGAGGAATCGAACCCCCAACCTTTCTTTTGGAGAGAAATGTGATACCACTTCACCAATCGCCCAATTTGGCTGCTCTTTATAAATGAAAAAGAGAGCAGTTCAATACTACCCTCTTTTTCCTCTTGATGCAAAAAACGTCGGACCGCGCCTTTATTTCTTTGCTTCCTTGAAGACGACGTGCTTGCGGAGCTTTTTGCTGTATTTCTTGAGCTCGATCTTCTTTTCCACTTTTTTCTTGTTCTTGCGCGACCAATAGACCTCGCCGGTCTGTTTGTTCTTTAGTTGTATGAGTTGTTTTTGAGGCATGGGATTAAATGATTTGTCTCAAGACTATAGCAATAATAGGCCAATTATGCAAGGAATCGTCTTCGTCAAAATATAGTTAGTAAAGTTCCTAGTACCGAGTATCTAGTAAGATGCAAAATTGAATTTACTTAGTACTAGGTACTAGGAACTCGGTACTTTTTGACTTACTTGAAATACTCCGGCGTATTCGCGTTCATCCAATCCAGCGTATAGCGCATGACGGCCGCGCCGCCGATCTCGTTGGTGATAGGTCCGCGCTCCATGACGACGGCGAATGCATACGTGGGATCGTTATAGGGCCAAAAGCCGGTGATCCATGCGTTGTCGGTGAGCTTCGTCGTGCCGAGCTCTGCCGTGCCTGACTTTGCGGCTATGTCGACATAGGGAACGTTGAGCGCGCCGTCGGTGCCGCTCGTGCTCGTGACGCCTTGACGGAGGCCGTCGCGCACGATCTGAAAGTCAGCCTGGGGCAAGCCGACATTGCGCAAGACCGGCGCCACAGCGCTCGTGCCGACCGGTGCGCTGCCCTGCTTGAGTATGGTCGGATTGAGGAGGTCGCCGCCGTTCGCTATTGCCGCCACTGCGCGCACCATTTGCACGGGAGAGACCTGGAAGCCATATTGGCCTATGGCGGTATGGTAGGTGTCGCCGATTCTCCAGGTGCTGTCGTCGGGGAATGTCGCCGCTTTCCATGCGGGCGAAGGGATGGTCCCTGCGGCTCCGCTGAAGAAGGAATCCTCGACTGCCTGGCCGAATCCGAACAGAGAGAAATACTTGTCAAGCCTCGTTATTCCAAGGCCCTTTTGATTCTGGTAGCCTCCGCCGACTTCATAGAAATAGACGTCCGAAGACACCGACAGAGCGTCTTCCATGTCCACCCAGCCTTGCGGGCGCCAGTCATGAAAGATGCTCGATTGCGTCGGATCGTACGGATTCGGTATGGAGATCGAACCGGTAGAGAGTATCTTTGTCGAGGGATCGATCACGTTCTCGTTCAATGCGCCCATGGCCACGTACGGTTTGACCGTCGAACCGGGGGCATAGAGGCCGCTCACCGCCCGGTCGAGGAACGGATTGTGCGGGTCGTTCAAGAATGAATCGATGGCCGCTGTATCCGTCTTGTCGGTCATGATCTGCGAGTCATATTCGGGATAGCTCGCTATGGCGATCACTTCGCCGGTGCGGACGTTCATGATGATGCCCGAGCCGCCTTGGAATCCGTGAACGGTGGCGATGTTCGCGATGTTCTTGTAGAGCTCGTTCTGAACCCTCGAATCGATCGACAGGGTTATGTTCTGGCCCGCAACAGCTGGTTTGATGACGTTTTGCGATTGAACGCTGCCTCGCGCGTCGATCTCGACGAGACGCAAGCCATTCTCCCCTTCGAGGACATTGTTGAAATACTTCTCCACCCCGTTCTCGCCGACGAAGTCTTCCTGGTAATAGAACCCTGAATTGTCTTTTGACGGATATTGGATATAGCCGAGCGTTTGCGACATACCCGTCGAAGTCGAGTATTCTCTGCGCGGCACATCGGGGTCGCCAGCAGGCCCCGGCACGTTCCATGCCAGCTCGACCCCGTTCCTGTCAAAGATGAGGCCGCGCGTGGCAAAGAGCGGCGTCGAATGCAGGGTGTTGCTCGTGGCTTCATCGGCATACGCGGTTCCCTCGGCAATCTGTAAAAAACATGCCCGACCGGCGAACAATCCAAGGATGAGCAGGGAGATGCCGCCAAGCATGTAGAGGCTCGTCGTCGAGATCGGCTTCTCCATGCGCCCTTCGAACTGGTCAGTGTCGAATTTAGGGATGTTCCTCGAGTCGGCCAAGATCTCGTCAGGAAAGATCTCCTCGCGTGAGCGCCGTTTCCTTTTCACCAGAGAATGCCGTTTTAAAAAATTATTCATGAGTATATTAGTCAAAAGTCAAAAGTTCTCAGTCGAAAGTCGGCATAATATGCATGCGTTCCCTTGAATTGACTTTTGACTGGGAACTTTATGACTTTCGACTTCTTTATATCCTCGTCTTTTTCTTTAACAGCTCGATTATAGCAAATACGGCAAAAGCGAGGGCGACGCCGTAAAAAGAATGCGATCCATAGAGCGAATCCAAGGCGAGCCCGCACAGTATGATCTCATAGTACGGCGCAAAGGCCCAAGCGAATGCCGCCGCGCAGATAGCTACGACCCACAAAGGCGCCAATGCGAGCAAAAGGATTATGGCTAGATCCGCGGCTATCCTCCAGATGATGTGGTAGTTCTTCATTTCGTTCTGCTTTTCTTTGGGATGCTCGAAGAAGACGCGGCGGACAGTGATGCGGCCGTAGAAGTCGACGAAGACGCCAAGAGAGAGCCGACGAACGACCTTTGCGACCGTGTGCTCGTCTCGATGAGCATGAAAAGCGATTGATACGGGTTTATGCTGTCTTCGAACTCGATTTTTTCAAAAGGCTGCGCAGGGTCGGATATGACCGCGCTCACCGTGCTGAACGGCATAGACGAGATGGCTGGAATGATCACTTCATCGCCGATCGTCACGCCGGATTCCCTAGAAAGCGACATCGAGAAGAAGCCGCCTCCTTGGCCTGTTGCCGTCCCTGGCGTATGATTTGCGCCGATGAGGACGTCGTAATCCGTTCCGGGAGAAGAATAGAGCTCGACTTTCGAAGAATGGGCGCCAGCTTCGACGACCTGGCCGATCGGCGTCGAGCCGACCGAATAGACGAAGCTGCCGGCCGACACGCCGTTAGAAGACCCTACGTCAACGATCAGATCGTCATAGCCTGCGCCGGGCGGACGTCGCAGAACGTTCCCGAGCACGAGGCCTTTTGCGCCGGAAGGACGGCCGAGAAGCGACTGCAATTCCTCGTTCTGGTCGATGAGGCCTTTCGAGCTGGACGCCGCAATTTCATCGAAAGCAACCTGTTGCTGCAAGGATTGGTTCTCTTGCACCAATTCTGCCCGCGGCGTGAGACCAGAGAGAGCGGCATTCTTGCCTGCCCAAAGGGCAGAGAAAAAATATGAAAAGATATAGGAAAAGAACAAGGGGAACAAGAGCTGGACAATGACGATGACGCAGACGAGCGCCAACGCAAAGACCATCGGCCGAGTCATGATCGCTCCGCTTGTGCGCCTTCTATTCCAATCATTTTGGCCGCGCGATTTCATCTTCGTTTTGGATGAGGACGTCCTTGTATTTTTCCAAGTCCTCGAGGATTATGCCAGTGCCGCGTGCGATCGCCGTCAGCGGATCGTCCGCGATATGGACGGGCACTTGCAGCGTATGGGAAATGAGCTCGTCGATGCCCTTGATGAGGGCGCCGCCGCCGACAAGGTACGCTCCGCGGCGCATGACGTCGGACAGGATCTCTGGCGGAGTGGTTTCCAGGACCTCGCGGGTGGCCTCGACGAGCACGTCCATGCTGCCGCCCATGGCTTCGCGGATGTCCGAATCGGTGATGACGACCTCGCGCGGCAAGCCAGTGATGAGATCGCGTCCGCGTATCGGCGTTTCGAGCGCTTCGCGCGGTATGACTGCGCCGACCTCGATCTTGATCTCTTCGGCCGTCTTTTCGCCGATGAGTATCTTGAATTCGTTGCGGATATACGAGATGATGTCGCTGTTCAGCTTGTCGCCGGCGATCTTGATGTTCTTTGAGCGGACGATGCCGCCGAGCGAGATGACGGCGATGTCGGTCGTGCCGCCGCCGATGTCGATGACCATGCTTCCGATCGGCTCGTGCACCGGGAGGCGTATGCCGATGGCTCCGGCCATAGGCTCCTCCACAATGAAGACTTCGCGGGCGCCGGCGTTCCGAGTCGCGTCGCGCACTGCGCGGACTTCGACGTTCGTCACGCCTGAGGGCACTCCGACGACGACGCGCGGGCCGAGGGTCTTCTTTGAGAATTCCTCCGCCTTGCGCACGAGGTACGAGATCATCTCTTCGGTCACCTCGAAATCAGAGATGACGCCATCGACCAAAGGACGCACTGCTTTTATGTGCGCAGGGGTCCGGCCGAGCATCTCTTTTGCTTCCCTGCCGATGGCTACGACGCGGCCTGTCTTCTCATTGACGGCCACAACTGAGGGCTCATTCACGACGATGCCTTTGCCCGCCAGGTAGACGAGCGTGTTCGCGGTTCCGAGGTCGATGCCGATGTCATTCGAAAAACGGCCGTATATTTTCTGGAGAAAGTCATGCATAGGTAGGTAGTAGCTGTATCCTATCATCCGGTTGGAAAATGGCAAATTTTCTATGCTTTTATCCCTACTTTCTTTTCTATCTTTTTGACTCTATTATCAAGCTCTGTGAATTCAGATTTTGACGGATACCAAAGGCTTATGTAGTCGAGCTGATTAGTGAATCGCGTATCCATGCGTTCTATCTTGAATTCTATCTTGTCGATCTTCTCATGAATCTCGTCAAAACCTTTTTTCACCGCGCCAGCAAGATCGTCCACGGCTTTTTCGACAGTTTCTTTCAGCTCTTCCTTTGTTGCAAGTTTTGAAACAGCTACTCTAAGTTCATCTTTTGTCGCAAGCTTAGAAACTGCATTATTCAATTCATCTTTGGTGGCAAGCTTTGAGACAGCTGTATTGAGCTCATCTTTTGTTGCGAGCTTCGAAACTTCTACCTTTGTCGCGAGCTTTGAGACTGATCGCTCGATCAGATCACCGATAGCTTTAAGTGTCACTTTTTCTTCAAGAGGAGTGTTCATCATCACATAATTATATCAAGCCAAACAAATCTGTAAACTTCCGCGTCTGAATTTTTTGTGTCAAAACTATTTGCTACTTCAACTTCTTCGCCTTCAAATAAGTGATGACCGCTGCGGCGCTCCTGTCTTCGATCGAGTCGAGATTATTTTCCAGACTTAGTCCTGTTATCTTGTTTACACAACATCTGACAATTCTCTGAGAGAGTCTTTCCTCCTTCGTGCCAAGGCTTTATATGATCGGCCTCGTGGAAAGTGAAGCAAGTAAAAAGCGAAACCCGCCTTTTGGGCGGGAATCTCGGTTGCCAATATTACGCCGCGACTTTCTCATTCGCGACGTGATATTTGTTGTCTTTGTCTTTCTTGAAATATTTCGAGTTCTGGAGGTTGACTGCGATGGTGTTCTCCTTGACATAGCGCTCCTTCATGACCTTGGCGATGATCTCGTCTTTGGACAACGGGCCGTTCTTTTCGATGATCTTCCTGATGACGTCCTTGACGACGCCGGACATGTAGCCCCATTCTGACAAGGCATAAAGGCCGCGGCCGACGAGGACGAAGCGAGGGTCTTTGATGAGCTCGTTATGCGTGGTGGCGACGTGGGCCTTCTTCTTGAAAATTTTGGTGATCTGATTGGCGACCTCGCGGAAATGGATCGGCGAGCCGTGCTTCCGTATGACAAGGAATGCATAGTCGCGGACGCCCTTAGTCTTTATATTCGGAGAATGCGCGACGCCCCATTCGCCGAGGGCGTTCTTGCCGATCTTCTTTGATAGGTTGAGCCAGCGCTTGACGATCTCCTGGTTCTTGTATTTTTCAGCGGCGTCGCCCAAGTGCTCGATGAATTTGTTGACCATCTCTGATTCTGGCAAGAGGTCGTCGTTCGAGAGGCTCGTGTAGAGCTTCTTCAGCGATCCTTCGACGTTCTCTGCGAGCTTCTCGTCGACATGCCAGCGATGATGGAACTCATCGTCTTCTTTGCGCTTATGGAAAGCGTCGCCGAGGACAAGGAGGAAATAGATGTGGTTCTGGAGGCTCTGATCTTTCGAGGCGGCGCCCAGAAAGTCGTCTTCAACAACGATGCCGCCGAGCGAGCGGAGCAATTCTTCGATCTCCGCGAAGGTCTTCGCCTCTCCTTTGTAGGCGTCGGATTTGCGGATGGAGTCGAGGGCGTAGTTCTCGATCTGGCGGACGCGTTCGCGGGTGATGCCGTACTTCTTGCCGATGGCATCGAGAGTCAATTTGTCGATCGACTTGCCGAGGCCGTATCGTCCGACGAGGACATCGCGGGCACGGTCAGGCAAGACTCCAAGAAGCTTCTTGGCGACGGTTTTCGGTTTGAAAGCTGTGTTTGTTGAAGGCATGATAAGGTTACTTCTAAACTTATTTGATAAGTATGTTCCAGTATGTCACCTGCTTGTATAAAAGTCAATTATTTGGGCTAATGACGGTTATAGAATGAATTCAATGTACCTCGATATATGGCGTTTGTCAATATATTTCGGGGGATATCGCGCTGTTTCAACCGAAAATCTGCTATTACGCCGCTACAACGATGTTCACTAGTCTTCGCTTGATGACGATGATTTTGATTGGAACTTTGCCGTTGAGCCATTTTTTTACTGTCTCAAGGGAAAGAGCAGCTGACATTACATCGTCCTCCGTCGCATCAGCCGCGATCTCCATTTCGGCGCGTGTCTTGCCATTTATCTGGATAGCCATCTTTGCAATTGATTCGATGAGGAGCGTGGGGTCAAATGCGGGCCACGTGGCGGTATGAATCGATTTCTTGTTTCCGAGATTGCTCCAGAGTTCTTCTGTTATGTGCGGCGCGAATGGTGCAAGAAGCTGAAGGAATATTTCGTAATTTTTCTGGTTGGCTTTCTTGTCCACTGTAGCCTTGGCGAAGGAGGATTCGAGCTCGTTCAAGAGGATCATAAGCGCAGAGACGGCGGTGTTAAAGCGCATGGACTCGATGTCTTCGGAGACTTTTTTGATCGTTTTGTGGACAAGGGGGACAAGTACCGAGTTCCTAGTGCTTAGTTCCGAGTTTTTCGATTTTTCACCTAGGTACTTGGTACTAGGCAATAGGAACTTTTCCTGCAATTTCCACACGCGCTCGAGGAAGCGGCGGCAGCCGACGATGCCGTTCTCGTCCCAGCTGATGGCCTGGTCAAAGGGGCCCATGAACATCTCGTAGAGGCGCAAGGAATCCGCGCCGACATTTTTTACGATGGTGTCGGGGTTGATGACGTTGCCGCGGGATTTCGACATTTTTTCTCCGCCGGGGCCGAGGACAAAGCCGTGCGCAGAGCGCTTCGTGTACGGCTCAGGTGTCGGGACGAGGCCTTGATCAAAGAGGAATTTGTGCCAGAAGCGCGAGTAGAGGAGGTGTAAAGTGACATGCTCCATGCCGCCGTTATACCAGTCGACCGGCGTCCAATATTTCAATTTTTTCATGTCGGCGAATTTCGCCGCGTTCTTCGGATCGGTGTAGCGAAGGTAATACCAAGACGAGCCCGCCCAATTCGGCATGGTGTCCGTTTCGCGCTTAGCCTTACCCTTGCAATTCGGACATTTCGTATTGACCCATTTTGTGATAGCCGCAAGCGGCGACTCTCCTGTTTCGGTCGGCTTGTAGTTTTTGACTGGCGGCAATTTGACCGGCAATTGATCTTCCGGCACAGGAACAATGCCACATTTCTCACAATGGATAACAGGTATCGGCTCGCCCCAATAGCGCTGGCGAGAGAACACCCAATCGCGCAGCTTGAACTTGCTGATCCACTGGCCGCCGGCGAATGCGGTGATTTCTTTCATGACGTCTGTGTTATTCTTGCCATTGAATTGCGCAGAATTAATGAGCTTGCCTTCACCAGTATATGAATGATTATTCTTTATGTAGCGTTCAAGACCGATACAATTATCTTTGTGCGTCATTTGCTTCATCAAATCTTCAGCTGTAAGCCAGATTGCCTCATGCTTTTCCTTTTCTTCATCGCTCACTGAACTTGGATTCTCATCCTCAACTTCAAAAAAGATCGGCTGATCAAGCCTTGCCCGCCATACATTCTTGTTCTCTGCAAAAAAGTGAGATTCCGTTTGCCCGCCAAGCCTTTCAACGGCTCTCGCTTTATAGCCAGTCTCTTCAAAAACTTCGCGTTCTCCAGCCGCTTCGGGTGTTTTCTTACCTTCAATGCCGCCAATAGGAATAGAAATCCAATTGAATTTCTTCCATTTTAAAGCCAAGAATTTTTTGTCGCTTTTTCTGTAGACAAATGCTGAAACCGTTTTTCGGAATTCCGAACCTGCATGTGGCTCGCCAGCGACCGGCATAACAATCTCTTTGATCGGTAAATTATATTTTTTTGCAAAGGCAAAATCTCTGTCGTCGTGAGCGGGAACGGCCATGACAGCGCCAGTGCCGTAATCGGCCAAAACATAGTCGGCGATGTAGACGGGAACTTCTTCGCCGTTCACTGGATTGATCGCTTTGATTCCCTTTAATTCGACGCCGGTTTTTTCGCGCGAGGCGTCCGTGCGCTCGAGATCGCTCTCTTTCTTGACCCTCGTCAAATAGATCAAGATCTCGCTCCTATTTTTAATTGTCGGCAAAAGCTCGCGAACAAGTGTGTGCTCCGGTGCGACAACGACATAGGTCACGCCGAACAAGGTGTCGGGGCGGGTGGTAAAGACTTCGATCGACGGAACAAGCGCGCGAAGAATGGCAGGCTCTTTCTCGGCGGTAAAATGTCCTTCAACGGCGGTGGCTTCAATAACTTGGCCACCAAGCTTTGATTGAATCTTGTCTGCTTGGTCGTCTGGAACAATAGAATCAATCAAATCTCTAAGAATAACGACATTCTTCGCCTTTTCTTTAATCAGAGAAAAATCATATTCGAAGTCATGTGTTGAATTTTCGAACTTCGTGCCATCCTTGAAATGATTCTCAATAAAGCTGGCCGCGAGAACGAGCGTGTTGACCGGCTTGTCCAGCTTTTCTAGGACTTTCATTGCGACCGTGCCACCAAGGCTATGACCGAGGAGAACCGTATTCTCATCAAATTTGCAAGTCTCGAGCACCTCTTTCACTTGATCCTTGACCACAGGATTTTTTGAATCAGGCAATGTCGGCACTTGGACCGAATAGCCTCTTTTTTCAAGTTCAGACTTCAACCAAGGGAAGAAATTTAGTTCTGGAGATCCTTCCCATCCGTGAAGCAAAATAAAATTTGGTTTTGGTCCGGGGCTTTTGATCTCAAACTTTATGAGAGCACCTTCTGACTTGCCGATCCAATTCCTCTGCGAGTCTTTGATGAAGTTCGGCCAGTCGAGAAGTGGCTTTGGCCAGCCTTTTGCAGGATCTTTCATGCGCTCCAACCATATCGACAGTTCTGAATTAACCATCTTGCCCGGAACGAAGTCGGCCTCGTCGATCCAGAGGATCTCGTTGTCCTTGTCCTCATCCGCGCCTATAGCCACACGCGCGTCGCTTTTCAATTCAAAGTAGACGCCGGTCGTAATGGCGATGCGATTTTCGTCTTTGTGCTTTGCAAAATATTCCGCGCGAACTGGGCCGCCGAGGATCCGTTTGAATTCAAGGTCGGTATAGCCGGTCTCCTCACGGACTTCCCTCGCCGCAGTATCCTTGAAATCCTCGCCGTCCTCGACGCCGCCGATGACGACGGTGTCCCAACCGAATTTCTTGTTGCGTATGATGAGGTATTTTTTCGTCGCAGGGTCGTAGACGATGGCATGCGAGTTCGTGCGCGTCTTTGAAGGCTTGTCGGGGCGAGGCGGATTGACATAATCGACGAGGCACGGCATGACGTAATCAGTCGCATCGAGCCCGGCCAGCAATTTGTCGGCATATTTGGTGATGGCGAGCATCCACTGCTCTTTTTCACGCTTTTCGACGGTCGCACCGCAGCGTTCGCACTTGCCGTCGACGACCTCCTCGTTGGCGAGGCCGATGAGGTCTTTCGGGCACCAATTGATTGCCATCTTCTTCTTGTAGGCGAGGCCTGCTTTCAAAAATTGGAGAAAGATCCATTGCGTCCATTTGTAGTAGTTCGGATCGGTCGTGTTCACCTCGCGCGACCAGTCAAAGGAAAAGCCGAGCGATTGGAGCTGGCGGCGGAATATGCCGGTGTTCTTTTTTGTCACAGCGGCCGGTTGAATGCCGGTCTTGATGGCGTAATTCTCTGTCGGCAAGCCGAATGCATCCCAACCGATCGGATAGAGGACGTTGTAGCCTTCGCGTCGGCGCTTGCGCGAGACGATGTCCATGGCCGTGTTGCTCCTGATGTGCCCGACATGGAGGCCGTCACCGGACGGATATGGAAATTCGATGAGCGAGTACCATTTCGGCTTTTTGCTCGTGTCGCTCGCGGCGAATGCCTTTTTCTTGTCCCATTCCTTTTGCCATTTTGGCTCTATTTTGGTGTGGTCGTAGGGTTTCATCAATTTTGTTTAGAGCTTAATGATACTCCAAGATAACATCTTGGACAAGAAAAGAAAAACAGCCCGCAAATTATGACTTCGCCCCATAGCTATATTGAAAAGTCGGCAACATTCTTGCCAACTTTTTATTGTCTATAAAAGGGATTATAAATTACTATCAATAAAATCTTTTAAACCCATGAGATCCTTTTTGTCGTTGTCATAAAACAAGTATACAGGAAAATGATTGGCCGACCAAACGCCTGTCCCAGGGTTTCCTTTTTTAGAGCATGTTTACAATGTATATACATTGTAAACATGGAGTTTAAAACACTTCCCGCACCCCTTTATGCCGCAATTTTTAGACTTTCACTTTCTTTATTCCAAGAACTATCAAAATGACGAGCGCAAGCGCGAGAACACCAAGGCGCAGGTAATCGTTCATGTCGGACCAGTAGCGGATCGAAGCGACGACGAGGGCAAGAACTCCGCCGAGCGAGAGGCCAAGCGAGACTGCGGCAGACTTTTGGATAAAGAAGCCGACGATGAGCGAAAGGACACCTAAAATGACCAGAGCGACGAATACGTTCCTGTCATAGAGGTTGTTTGCGGCCGTAAAATTCTTTTGGCAAGTAAAATTGATGTCGCAATAGCCGGCGGGCTCGGTGGCAATGACTGGCGCTGTCTTCTGCGGCGCCGCGACAGGGACGACATACGAGGCATTGCTCGTCCATCCGCCACCCTGTGCCACGCATTCAGCCTGTGTCGTCGGCGCTGTGGTCACCTGATTTACAGGGCAGAAATTCTCGAACGAGGGCGCGTTGTAAAAAACCTTGATGCCATATACGAAAAATAGATTGAGAACGATGACGATGCCGACTATCAAAAGCCATTTAAGGGTTTTGTTTGACGAGGCCGGCGCGATTGTTTGTGTTTCCATGATGAGATAATGATACTCCTAAGGGGGCCCTTGGACAAGGCTGTTTACCGAGGGTAGACCTCCGTACGTAGGCCTACCCTTTGCATACTAGAAAAAAGCCCGCAACAGTGAAGTGCGGGCTTTTGAAAAATACTCTTGTGTTTACATCTGCACTGATTGCGCAGAGCGGAATGGACTGGCTGACCCTTCAACGATCGGGACATCCGGGTGATAACGCTCGCTTGGCCGATGAAGATGGCCGTTACTTCCTGCCGTTTGAGGAAGGATCAAATGGTGAAGGAATGGGATTTTTAACCGCCATCCTTTTCTGCTACCAATGTTTGTTTTCATAACTTGATTTTTGGTATTTCCAAAGAGCAAACTATTTCACGCTTACGGGGCGTACAAGGAACGATGCTACCATAAAAGTAACTTGACGTCAAGTGGCTGTTGTGACATGCTTTTTTGAGCCTCTAAAGCTCGCTATTTTGGCCGGTATTCGCCTGCTTTACAAAGCCAGACAATATGGTAGATTCGAGCGAGAACACATCTCAAAAATTATGCAAGAAGAATTATTTTCATCGTTGTCCCATGCCAAGGCGAGAATCAGCACGTTTTTGCCGAAGGTCTGTAAAAGCAGGAATGGCAGCAATATAGTCGTCTTTGATGGTTGCGACAGCATAGCATATATGCCCCTCGATCAGTTTGTTGAATTTGTTTTTAGGTCAAAGAAAGGCGATTTCGACAACCTCATCCGTTCAGCAAAGCCATGATTAGATCGTGCCAAGGAATGCAGATTCACGAGACCCAACGCTTCGGCGCTGGGTCTTCCTTTTTCCTAGATTTTAAACTCGATCACATCCCCATCCTTCACAATATATTCCTTTCCTTCCGTCCGGACGAGGCCGTGCAGGCGGGCAGCGGCGTAGGAGCCCGCGTTGAGCAGGTCTTGCCAATTGATCACTTCGGCCTTGATGAACTTGTCCTTGAAGTCTCCGTGGATCGCAGTGCCAGCCATTGGCGCTGTCCAGCCGGTATGGATCGTCCATGCGCGCGTTTCGTCTTCGCCAGTTGTAAAATAAGTCATGAGAGAAAGGAGCTCATAGCCAGCCTTAATCAAGTTATTTATGCCGTCGTCTTTTGTGCCGAGGCCTTCGCGTAGCTCTTGCTTGTCTTTGTCTTCGAGGTCTTTGAGCTCTTGTTCGATTCCTGCATCGACAATGACCCACTTCGAGCCGGAATTTTTTAAAAAGCCGAGCAGCTTTGTCCATCGATCGTCATTTCCGGAGGTCGAACCTCCGGGTAACTCGTCTAGATTCTTGCCTCCGCTTTTTTTGTTCAAGACATACATGAACGGCTTCGAGGTGAGCAGTTGAACCTGTTTCAAAAATGGTGCTTCGAATTCGTCAGCAAAAACGGTCGAGGCGAGCTTGCCCGATTCGAGGGCTGACTTTACCCTTTCCAAAACTTTTGATTCGATAACCGCGTCTTTCTTGCCCGCTTTGACTTCTTTACCTAAATTTTGCAGACGCTTTGAAACAGTGGAAAGGTCGGCCAAAATGAGTTCGAGGTTGATGACCTCGATGTCCGCGAGTGGATCTATCTTGCCGTCGACGTGGATGATGTCGTCGTCCTCGAATATGCGCACGACTTCGGCTATGGCGTCCGTCTCGCGGATATTCGTGAGGAACTGATTGCCGAGGCCTTGGCCTTCGGAAGCGCCTTTGACGAGGCCAGCGATGTCGGTGAATTCGATGGCGGCCGGAACGGTTTTGGCAGATTTTGAAAAAGCAGTGAGCTTGGCAAGGCGCTCATCAGGCACTGCTACGACGCCGACGGACGGATCGATGGTGGCGAACGGATAATTGGCCACGAGGACGCTCTTTTTGGTGAGCGCGTTAAACAGCGTGGACTTGCCCACGTTCGGTAATCCGACGATGCCGATGGAGAGGGAGGACATTGATATTTTGTTATTGGAATATAGCCATTTACTTGTAATTCGTGTTTTGTACCGACCACTTTCTCTATGACATTCCTAACTATCGCCTGTTTTTGGATAAAATTCAAGTTATAAAACTCGTGCGCGGATTTCTCAGTGAACATTTTTATCTCGTTTGTCTTTGGTAGCACAGATGTTTGATCGTGACTGTTTTCTGACTGTGCTTTGATTATTTGATTCTCAAACAAAGATTTCTTTTCTTTGATCGGAGCAACGTATTCCTTTAGTTGATCCATCGTGATAGCTCCGGCTCCGTACGCCTTAGCATAGCGATCTTCTTGATCTTTCAATTTACCGATCTCATTTTGCGTCTCTTTAATATTTATTGTCGAACCATGAGTAACCTTGTGCTGACTATTAAGCCATCTTTCAACCTGCTTTGATAATAATTCTGGTGAACTCATTAGATCTGCAACCTTTTTCCATACTAACTCGTCTACGATCCTTGCATTCAAACCTTTCTCTTCACATGTGGATAGTAAAGGAAAGCTTTTAACTCGACTGGTACAGCGATAATAGAGGTGTTTTCCGTGTTGTGGCCCTTCTCCTGCCCTTCTACAACCTATCAAAGGAACGCAAACCCTCGCAGTCGTCTTTGTATAAATGCCATGCCATAAGAACGGGACCGGCCGGTACACAAAGGAAGAAACCCCATTGCGAAAGAATATTCTGGGTATACCACAGAGCAACTAATACCAGAACAAAACCAATGATTGCGGCCAAGAATATGTTTCCCCATAATCGTGCGCTCGCTCGGATATTTTTATAAATATCCGCCATGTCTTCATTCATTTCCATTTTTTGCATACTTAACCTTCCTTTCTCAACTTTTCATTGTTCATTCTTCCCTTCCATCACACGATGGCGGAAGCGAAACAGATAGGGTTTCTGTTTCTTTTGTTTATACGAAACGATATCATTGATTGAAACCAGTGTCAAAAATGTTGACAACCTTTTTCAGAAAACGTAACATGGGCCACGAAAGGAAAAAGTACAATGAAAAACAATGTTGTGATAATAGGAAGAGGCGGTATCGCCAAGCATCTTTCCTGCAGCCTTGAATCGAAAGGAATCAGCGTGAGTTTTTTTGTGAGAAACCACATGAGACCATCGTTTGAAATGCAGTTGAAAGAAGAAAAACCAGAGGCAGTATTCCTCGCTATCTCGACTCTCGATAAAGGTGAAGCGGCGAGGGACTACATTCTCGCATGCGTAAAAGCTGGTATTCCCGTCATTACTTGCGAGAAAGGAGCTCTCGCGTACCATGCAGAAGTTCTGAAACCTCACCTCGATAAGATCGGCTGGAGTGCCGCGGTCGGCGGAGGAACAAGAATGCTCAAGTATGTTATTGAACGACATTTGGCAAATAAGCAGGTGGAAATCAATGCTGTCCTCAACGGAACGCTTAACTTCATCTTTGACGAGATGCGACATGGGAGACGATCCTTCAATGATATTTGCACAGAAGTATACGAGCTAGGCTATGCTGAGCCAGGGGCAATTGATACCTTGAGTCTCATTAATGGTGAGCTCGTGGACGTGAGAATGAAGACCTGTGTCTTCTTCAACACGGTTCTCGCAACTCAAAAAACCATTACACCGGATGAATTCGGCCTGCTTCAGCTGACGTACGATGAACTTAACATCTTAGCCGAGGAAGGCGGAGATTATCGTTTAGTCGTTACTTTCACGAACAAGAAATCGACTGATGTTTATCATCGTTTCGGTAAGGAATCTGCACTATACCACATTGACGATTGGAGTATTACCTTAACATTCCGTCAAATAACTCGTGTATCACGACTTTCATCCTGGCTTCCCGGAGGGGTCGGAAATGCGGTACACATCATTGAAGGAGAGCTTGGTTCGGGCGGCGAATACACTCTATCTGGGCCAGGCGCCGGATACGAGCCGACAACTTCATCAATGCTCACTGATTATGAGGAACTGTGTACGTAAGCAGTCCGAAAACATATTGCGCGGAGAGAGAAATCTTTCCACGCAGTTTTTATTGCATGTTCACCATCTAGATGAATCAAAAAGCAACGGCCCAGCGATTGTTTCAGGGAGCCTTTTTTATTTCTTCATTCCATCGCCCAAGATCTTTTTGAATTCAGGATCGCCGCTGCCGAGGATCTCCTTCACCGCGTCCTCCTGGCTCATGCCGCCCGCCACTTTTGCCTGGACCTTTTCGGCGATCTTTTTGAAAAAGTCAGGGTTATCTTCGATTATGGCAAGCAATTTGTCTATCTCCGCCTCTGCAACGCCTGCAGACTTTAGTTTGTTCTTTAAAAGGCTTTTTATAAAAAAATTCATCATTGGATGTTTATTTGGTTAATTTTTTGGTTAAAGCGATTCAACACAGGACGCCATAGCTCTGTCACGCAATCTCCTTTGACCCTTTTGAATAAGTCACCAGAGGCAATTTTGAAAAGTATTTCAAAACAGCCGCGATAAATTTCCACGAAGCCATGATCTCGTCGGTCGACGCGAACAGCGTCTGGTCGCCGACAAAGGCGTCGCTGATCAGGCGCTCGTAATCGTTCGGCAGGTTCTGCCAATGGTCGGCCGGCACGTCGCTGTACCTGAATTTGAGAGTCTTCGGCTCGACTTCGAAAGCCGCGCCCGGAGTCTTGACGAAGAATTTGATCTTGATGCCTTCGTCCGGCTGGATCTTGAAGGTCACTATGTTCTGGTTCGCGCTCCCTTTGCCGCCTTTGAAGTAGACGTCGATCTCTGTCCTCGATTCATACATTGCCTTGCCGGATTCCAGATAGAACGGTACGCCTTTCCAGCGCGACGAATTGACAAAGGCTTTGAGGCGAAAATATGTCTCGGTCTTTGAGTCCTTTGCCACGCCCGGCTCGGATCTATAATCCGCATATTGGCCGCGTATGTCGCAGCCATTCGAGCTCTTGTGGCCTGCCGGACAAAGCTTTGCGAGGACGCGCGCCCGTTCGCGGCGGACTTCCTTTGCCGAAAAGACCCGAGGCTGGTCCATAGCGACGGCTGCCAGCATCATCAAGATATGATTCTGACCCACGTCTTTGAGGGCGCCGACCGTGTCGTACGTGTCGCCGCGGTCGATGACGCCGTTCTTTTCGAACAGCTTGATGTGGATCTTTTCGATCGAATGGCGGTTCCAGATAGGTTCGAACAAGTGGTTATGAAAGCGGAAAGCCAAGATATTCCGCAGCGTTTCCTTGGCGAGGTAATGGTCGATGCGAAATATCTGCTCTTCTTTGAATAGCTTGCCGAGAAGCCGGTCGAGGAGGCGCGCATGTTCGATGTCGTTGCCGAAGGGCTTTTCGATGAGGACGCGCGTCCAACCGGTGAGGTCATCGCAGGGCCGAGTCAGATTCGACGCGGCCAGGTTTGCAAGGATGCTCTCATACAAGGACGGCGGTACGGACAGGTGAAAAAGCTTGTTCGAGCATTGGCCCCAGGCGTCGTCGATGCCTTGGATGCGCACTGACAGGCGTCGATAGGCGGCAGCTTCGTCGAATTGGCCTTGCTCGTAGGAGATGTGGTCAAGGAAATGCTTTATGTCTTCTTCCTTGAACTGGCCTGACCGGATATTGAGGCGGTTCCGGATCAGCTCGCGGAATTCCTGTTTTCCGAACGGGCGCCGCGAAAAGCCGATGATAGCAAAGCGCGGCGGGAGCATTTTCTTTGAATAAAGACTGAGAAGCGCCGGCAACAATTTCCGCGCCGCCAAGTCGCCGGTGATGCCGAATATGACGAAGATGGTCGGGACAAGGGCGGACGCAGTCGCACTCGCACCCGCAATCTCTGCAGGAGCTTCTGTGCCATTCGCTGCGGCGTTCTTTTCCTTTTTAATGAAAATCCTGTTCTTTGCTGGCATGGGTGGATATTATAGCAGAAGTTTCGCCAAATCTGTCGCCAGGGTCGGATTTTTTACATAAATCGGGTCCCTGTACATGGACGAACTGGCAATTTCACGCTTGTCACGAATCTATGTGTTGCTTGACTTGGCCTTTCGAACTAATAATATAAACGTCGTTTTTCCTCGGTATCTTCATTTTTTGATGAAATTGCAATTGCAAATCACTTGCAATTTAAAAAACAAGGAAAAAAACGGCTTGCACCCCCCTCGCCTTGCCCTTTAATTTACGACTATATTTTAATTGAGAATGATTCGCATCTAGTTTACGAAAGCTAGCCATATATTGGAATCTAATTGAGAATGATTCTCAATTAGAATATACTAAGAAAAAAAGAAACCGTCGGGCGCTCCAAGCGTCAGACAGGTTCGAGGCTTTTTCTTATAATTTTCGGTTGTGAACGGATATTACGACTCCGTCACTTGCTCGCATTCTTCGCCCTCGCACAGTTTTTTTCCGAACCGCTCCAGTCTGGTTGTGTCAAATAAAAAACCGTTACAGGAGCGATTCAAGTTAAACGATTTTTTTGTTGTTTACTGCACCAAATCGGCCGAATTGATGATGATCGGACTCTCCCCTTTCTTCTTTTTCGAGGCAGCGATGACGATCTCGTTGTTCTTCATCGATACCGTGACCGTACCGCCTTTGGTGACGCCTTGGGAAATCATGAGCGATGCGACCGGCGTCAAAATCTTGTTCTGGATAAGGCGCTTTAATGGGCGCGCGCCGTATTGCGGATTGTAGCCTTCCTTGGCAAGGTATGCGGAAACTTCTGGTGACACAACCAAATTAATGTCCTTTGTGCGGAGCCTGTCGACGACGGCAGCCACCTGGATATTGACGATCTTTTCGATGGCTTCCTTTGAGAGGATGTCGAACAGGATGATGTCATCGACGCGGTTCAGGAATTCTGGTCGGAAATAGTCGCGAAGGCTTTCCATGACCTTACCTTTGACTTCCTTGTAGCCGGCCTGGTCGATCTCCTCCTTTGTCTTTTCACCGCCTTCCGAGGCATTGAAGCCCATATGTTCCATGCGTTGGATGTATTGCGCGCCGATGTTCGACGTCATAATGATGACGGCATTGCGGAAATTGACAGTGCGGCCCTTTGAATCGGTCAGTCGGCCATTATCGAGGACTTGCAACAAAATATTGAAAACTTCAGGATGCGCCTTCTCGATCTCGTCAAAGAGGATCACGGAATATGGACGATGGCGCACAAGCTCGGTCAGACCGCCGCCCTCTTCATGGCCGACATAGCCCGGAGGCGCGCCGATGAGGCGCGAGACGGAATGCTTTTCCATGAATTCGGACATGTCGACGCGGATCAAGGCCTTGTCATCGTTAAAGAGGAATTCGGCGAGCGCTTTCGTCAGCTCTGTCTTGCCGACGCCCGTCGGTCCGAGGAATATGAAGGAGCCGATCGGCCTGGCAGGATCAGCGATGCCGGCGCGCGAGCGCTTGATAGTGTCGCTGATCTTTTGGACGGCCTCGTCCTGGCCGACGATGCGCTTCTTGAGTTCTTCTTCTATTCGGTTCAATTTTGCCGCCTCTTCTTCGAGCATGCGCGAGACAGGTATGCCCGTCCAGCGCGAGACGACGCTGGCGATATCGGATTCCGTTATCTCTTCCTTCAGGATACGTCGCGACGTCTGCAATTTCTTGAGCCGCTTCATCTTTGCGTCGAGGTCTTTTTCAAGGGCGGGAATGGTGCCGTAGCGGATCTCGGCTGCTTTGGCCAGATCGGCGCGCGCTTCGGCGCCCTCGGCTTCGAGGCGGCGCGCTTCGAGGTCTTTCTTGATCCTTTTTATGTCTACGATCGTCTCTTTTTCATTCTTCCATTTGAGCTCGAGCTCGGACGTGCCTTCGCGCAGGTCCGCGATCTCTTTTTCTATTTTTGCGGTGCGAGCCTTTGATTCCTTGTTCGTCTCTTTTTTCAGAGCCTCTTTCTCGATCTCGAGGCGCATGATCTTGCGGCGCGTCTCCTCGAGCTGTGGCGGCATATTTTCAAGCGATATTTTGAGCGATGATGCGGCCTCGTCGATGAGGTCGACGACTTTGTCGGGCAAGAAACGGTCTGCGATATAGCGGCTGGCCAGGTCGACTGCGGCGACGATGGCGTCATCGGTGATGCGCACGCCGTGGTAGAGCTCGTATTTCTCCTTGAGACCGCGCAATATGGCGATGGCGTCATCGCGCGACGGCTCGGCAACGGAGACGGGCTGGAAGCGGCGGGTGAGAGCAGGGTCGCGCTCGATATATTTCTGGTACTCCTTTATTGTCGTCGCACCGATCGCACGCAATTCGCCGCGGGCAAGAGCAGGTTTCAACATGTTCGAAGCGTCCATCGATCCTTCGGCAGCGCCAGCGCCGACGAGCGTATGTATCTCGTCTATGAAAAGTATTATCTTGCCCTCTGCGCGTTCGACTTCTTTCAAAATATTCTTCAATCGCTCTTCGAATTCGCCACGATATTTCGTCCCAGCGATGAGGGAGCCCAGGTCGAGAGAGACAAGCTCCTTGTCCTTCAACGATTCCGGCACGTCGCCCTGGGCCATGCGCAGAGCGAGCCCTTCGACGATGGCGGTCTTGCCAACGCCCGCTTCGCCGATCAGGATCGGATTATTTTTTGTACGGCGCGACAAGATCTGGATGACGCGCATGATCTCGTTGTCGCGGCCGATGACCGGGTCGAGCTTGTTGTCCTTTGCGAGCTTGGTCAAGGAGCGTGTGTAGCGCGCCAGCGTGCGGAAGCGCTTCGGCTTGTCGTCGCCGGCGATCGGATTCGAGCGGATGTCAGAGAGCGTGCTCAAAACTGTCTCATGGTCGATTTTGAATCGTGCCAGGATGTCCTTTGCCGGGCTTTGCACGTCAAAGACACCGAGAAAAAGATGCTCGGTCGAGATGAATTCGTCCTTGAGGGCGGCGGCTTCCTTGCCTGCATGTTCGAGGATGGCCGCGAGCTCCGGCGTCAGGTAGATCTGATATGAAGGGGCAAGGACGGCACCGCCTTCCGGCGCCTCTATGTTCTCCAGGATGATGTCCATCATCATCATGGTGTCCGCTTCGAGCTTGTCCAGGATAGATGCGACCATGCTCTCTTCTTGCAAGATCAAAGCGCACAAAAGATGCACCGGATTTACATGGTTCTGGCCGCGCTCGATGGCCAATTCATGCGCTCGGCGGAGGGCTTCTTTTGCCTTTGTGGTGAAGTTTTTGAGTGGAGGCATAGGGAGGATAAAGAAGAAAGGTATAAAGGGAGAATGGTATAAAAGTATGCGGAAATCAAACGGTATCCATACTTTTATACATACTTATATTATCCTAAAAAAGGTGCGCGGTCAATTGTATGCTTTGCTTGCCTGCTATTTCGGGATGGCGGCTTTTATGGGCGCTATGAGGTAGAATTCTGAACTTGTTGCGTACGTCATAGAAGACGTGAAGATGCCAATGAGGCTGCCAGAGATATCGAACAAAGGGCTGCCGAGAGCGACTTTCGATGGGTCTATGGTCGTCGATACCGCAGATAGCGTCGAAGAGGCGTCGAGCGCGATGAGCTCGTCGATCACACCGACGCCGAGCGTGCCGCCGTCTGTGCCTCCGAGCGAAGCGGCCGTCTGCCCGAGCTTTGGAAGATTCGTCACAGAGACCGGGATGAACGCGTCGGTAGGAGCATGACCGTCAGCGGTAAGAGGCTGGAGAAAGACAAGGTCGCCGTTTTGCTGCGACTCTATGACGGCGGCTTGGTAGGATTTCCCCCCAGGATACGCGATAGCAGCTTTTTTTAGTCCGGCGATGACGGATTTGTCTGTCATGACGGCTCCATGGCTGTTCACAACGACGCCAAGCCCGGGAACCGAATTGCTCGCGCCGTATTCCTGGATCTTCACGATGCTCCTTTGCATGATTGCGACCGATGTCACCAACGAGTTGGAAGGAGCGATGCCTTGCACGACGGTGGCGACGTTGTCGGACGGCAAGGCGCCCGCGACCGTGTTCTCTATCACCTGCTCGACGGTGTTTGTCGCGCCGGCAGGGGCCTGATTGATGAGCGATATCGTGACGATGCCGGTAGCGATGGAAGTCATGAACGATACGAGGAGGGTAAGAAGGACGATCTGTTGTTTAGTGAGGTGTTCCATGCAGATATCATAAGCGTTCGCAGCAAGAAAATCAATTAAAGACTCTTGATTATTGTAATCATTGCTTGCATCAAAATTTCAAGCTCAAATGACCAATCAAATCAAAAGTCAAAAATCCAAATAGGTAAATTTTGACATCGATTTGTCATTAGGATTTTGTCATTTTATTTTTCTTGTTTTCCACTCGTCTATTTTCGCCCTGTTGCCGGAAAGCAATATCTTTGGCACGCGGTATTTTTTGCCCTTGTATTCTATGACTTCGGGCCTCGTATAGACGTCGGGGCTGGCGACGCGGCTTTCCTCGAGCGAGTTGATATCGCCAAGGACGCCCGGGATCCTGCGCGCCACGGAATCGATGACGAGCATGGCCGGCAGTTCCCCGCCGGTCAGGACGAACGGGCCGACAGAGACCTCCTCCATCTTGAAAGCTTTCTTGACACGCGCGTCGATGCCCTCGTATCGTCCGCAGACGAGGACGATGTCGGAATAGCTTCTGCCTATTTTGTCGGCGTATTCGTTCGTGAGCTGCTTGCCGCTCGGACTGAAAAAAATGATTTTCAGTTTTGAACTTTGAGTTTTGAGTTTTGATTTTTTAATCGCTTTCTCTATCGCCTTGATCACGGGCAATGCTTCAATGACCATTCCCGGTCCGCCGCCGTACGGACGCTGATCGACGCGGTGCCACTTGTTCGCGGCAAAGTCGCGCGGATTGTAGAACCGCACCCGGATCTTCTTGTCCTCTATGGCGCGCTTCAAAATCGACTCGCCGAGGTACGAGCCGAACGAGTCCGGAAAAAGGGTGATGATGTGGAAGGTGGTCATTAATTGAAGGTCTACGCCAGGCACGATTTTACTAAATCGCCTTCACCTTGACAATACATCATTTCTAGAGTATTTTCAAGGGCAAGAAAGGACATTGAAAATATGAAAATCATTAGTAGTCCGTTGGGCCAAGCGTGGATCGTACTTGTAATCAGCGAGTGGAACATGTCCAGGGACATCGAAGGCAAGGCGGCTGTGAGGCGCCTTTTGCTTTCGGAAGAGACCATGAATATCCATGAGGCGCTTGGAGAGCTGAACCGCATCGCCGATGAGCGGTTCAAACGCGAATGCGGCGCTTTGAAACATACGGAGATGAGCATCGGATCCATTGCAGTCGTGCTGTCCGGTGCGACACAATTCGGGTCTGAAGCTGACGCGGCGCAGAGGGCTCTCATCGAGAGAGCAAGAGGCGAGCTCGTCTATTATCTCGACTGCGCATTCAGGGATGATTGTTTGGAGGAGCTGCCCCTGCCAGAATTCGGATATGAGCTCTCGTTAGGCCAAAATGGGCAAGAAGGAACGATCAATCATCCGATTCCCGCGGCAAAGATCGCCGTCCCGCAATTGCCTAAAATGTCCTGCGACTATGTGGTAGAGAATCGAGTTACCGAGTGCGGCGACGCTGTGTAAAGCATCGCCGGCCGCACCGACGCCGCGCAGCCCTCATCGGCCGCGCGGTTTTTTCTTGTCAAAGATTTTCACCGGCAAGAGATGCTCCACTCGAAATTTTGAGGTCGCAAATTGCGACCTCAAAAATCAGAACTAGGGGCGCTGCAGTACCGGCCAAAAAGAAAACGCTGCAGATATGGGGGTGTGCCGCGTTCGTTGATGCTGATTAGGCTATTTTCGCTGCTTTTGAAAAGCCAAACATTTGAAGGAAAACTTCAGCAAAGGATCCCTTGTTTCGAGCTGTCATCTGACCTCTGCGAGGCGCAATGAGGATGCCGTTCGTGCAGATGACGACTTCAGGATGATTGATTGGGAAACCGTCATATATGAGCGCGCGATGAAGCTCCTGCCAATCTTCGCTGCAAGCCGCCGTCTCGTGCATACCATCGAGCGCTTCGTACCATTCTTCGCTTTTCGGTGAGGTGACAAGGTAGAATTTGTGCCACTCGTCAAAATTTTTTTCATGTGATTTCATATATTTTTGCTTTCTTTTATGAGTATACCATTCCTTATCCTCAAAACAAAAAACCGGCATATAGCCGGCCTCTTGTTTTACTTGCCCTATTTTTTAAATCTTCAAATCTGCCATCGCCTCATCAACGGTCTTTGAGGCTTTCTCGACGCGGGGATTCTCCGAGCGGAGACCTCCCTCCGGCTCGTTGATCTTGAGGTTGACGCGGGAATTGTTCTTCATTCCGACGGTGCGCAGGAGGGTGCGGATGGCCTTTGCCGTATTGCCGTCGCGGCCGATGACTTTGCCCATATCCGCGGCATCGACTGAAAGGGTCATGAGGACGCCCATCTCGTCAACTGTGCGGACCACTTTTACTTCGGCGGGATTATCTACAAGCGATTTGACTACGTATTCCAAAAATTCTTGGTCTTTTTGCATGTGCATTCTTTCATTAATTCTGATAAAGAGTACTTTCTTCCGTCGTCGCTCGTTCGTCTGGCCGTCTTGCTTGCCGGAATAACAGACAGTGCGACCACTGCTCGCACAAGTATAGCAAATTAATGTTTAGGCACAAGGAACAACAAAAAACACCTTGCGATGTCTGTTGTCTTCATTAAAATGCAAGTGCCTATGCGGCTGGAGCGGCTTCGGCTTTTGGTTCAGCCTTTGCTTCTGGACCGGCGGCAGGCGCTGCTCCTTCGGCTTTCTTGTCGCCTTCTGCCTTCGGTTCCTCTTTCTTGATCGGAGATTTGCGTGGCAGTTTGTTGATTTTCTTGCCGGTTATGACCTTCTTTTCGACGAGGAAATTGTGGACGGTCTCGGAGACCTGTGCGCCCTTGCCCATCCAATATTTGATCTTGGTCACGTCGAACTGCTCGATCTTGTTGTCGCGGCGGACGTCGAAATGGCCGAGGACCTCCTGGTATTTGCCCGATTTCGGGCCGTTTTTCGAGTCGGTCAAAACGAGCCTGAAAGAAGGCTCGTGCTTCCTGCCGACGCGCTGTAGTCTGATTTTTAACATGGGTTGTATCTTAGCAAAAGGCCAGGAAAAAGGCAACTTTGCCGCTTGATTGTGACTGTGTTATATGCTAGTCTTACCCTATTACGAGCTATGAATATACAACGCCCAAAAAACACTAAAGAGAAAGGTGTCATAGAGTTTTTGGTTTACAAAGAAGCAAATACCTTTATCGGTGTTTGTCTTACTTTTGATATTCTTGAAGAAGGTAAAGATCCGACTGAACTTATGAACAGCCTAAGGGAAGCCGCTTCACTTCATCTTGAAACCGCGATAAAAAATAATTTGTCGGATGATTTGCTCAATCGTTACGCTCCAGAAAAACACTGGAAGAAGTATTTTGAAGTGCGACTTAAACAGATGAACAAAAATGAACCAGAAAATAATTGGAATAATTTTGTTGTCTCACCTTATTACAGTCCGTTAACTCGACAAGTCGCATAATGCCTCGCGGCTTGCTAAACTGGTCATACAAAGACGTCACAGAGTTCCTCAAGGATCATGGCTTTGAGTTCAAGGAAAACAAGAAAGGATCGCACGAAGCTTGGATACATAATGAAACCCAAGCTATAGTAGATATCAATTTCAATGGTTCAAAAGAATTTCCACCGCGTACTCTGGAAACAATGATTAGACAATCAAAATTGGACAAGAAAGAATGGAGAATGTGGGCAAGCAAATAGAATAGAATGAACAAAGAAAAAAATCAAAGCGCCAATACAGGCAAACTAGCGACGAATCGCAAAGGCTTCGGCTTTATCAACTTTGAAGACAGCGAACGCAGGATCGTATTCGAGCCGGGCAATCTCGGCACGGCCCTTTCCGGCGACACCGTCGAATACGCGATCGTCAAAAAAATGGGCGAAGACGAATTCGGCTCGGTCGTGAGAGTCGTCGAACGCGCCAAGGATAACTATGTCGGCATCGTCCTCGAAGACAAGGGGCAGTTCTTCCTTATCCCTGATGACAAGCGCGCATACCTTGATTTCATTATCACACCGGCGAGCGTTCAAAAATTCGGTGCAAGCATAAAGAGCGACGTTAAAGTCTATACCAAGCTCTTGCCGTGGACTGATCCAAAGCAAAATCCACAGGTGGAAGTGCTGCGCGTCCTCGGACAAAAGGGCGAGAACAACGTCGAGATGGAGGCCATCGTCCTCGAAAGCGGTTTCGAGACCGGCTTCCCTGCCAATGTCGAACATGAGGCCGAGGCCTATGAAAAGCTCCCCGAAAACGAGCGTGCCGGGATAACACCGGAAGAAATCGCCTTGCGCCGCGACATGCGCGACACGCTTACTTTTACCATCGATCCATTCGACGCAAAAGACTTTGACGACGCGATATCATTCAAGAAAGTTCCTAGTACTGAGTACTCAGTACCTAGTCAAGAAAAGAACAACTCGGTACTAGGTACTAGGAACTCGGAACTGTATGAAATCGGCGTCCACATCGCTGACGTTTCTCATTACGTTCGCCCCGGCACTGCCATCGACACAGAGGCCTTGAAGCGAGCCACGTCTATCTATCTCGTCGACCGGACGATCCCGATGTTGCCGGAGATCCTTTCCAATAACATCTGCAGCCTTATGCCCGACGTCGACCGCCTCGCATTTTCCGCGATCTTCATCATGAACGAAAAAGGCGAAGTCCTCGATCGTTGGTTCGGCCGCACCGTCATTCATTCCGCCAAAAGATTCACCTACGAGACGGCGCAGGATTCCATAATTGGGAAAAGCACAGAATACGCCGAGGAATTGGTCAAACTGAACGATATATCAAAGATTTTAAAGGAAAAGAAATTCGCGAACGGCGCCATCGAGTTCGAGCAGGACGAGATCAAGTTCAAGCTCGACGAGAACGGCAAGCCGATCGGCGTCTATCGCAAGACGCGCTTTGATGCACACAAGCTGGTCGAGGAATTCATGCTTCTCGCCAACCGCGAAGTCGCCAAGCATATCCATGACAAGATAAAGAAGTCCGGCACGCGTGACACCGGCGCCATCTACCGCATCCACGACCTGCCCGATCCAGAGCGCATGATGGAGCTCGCCGAATTCGCCAAGGCGCTCGGCTTTACGCTGCACACCGACAAAGGAAAAGTGAAAGCCGCGGATATCAAGAGCCTCTTGCAGCAGGTCCAAGGAACGCCTCAGGAAGCTCTCTTGTCCACGGCCATGATCCGCTCCATGCAAAAGGCCGTCTATTCGACAAAGAACATCGGCCACTTTGGCCTTGCCTTTGATTACTACACGCATTTCACTTCCCCCATCCGCCGCTATCCCGACCTCCTTGTCCACCGTATCCTGGCCAAGCACCTTCACGGCGAGCCATTCGGCGACCGCGACATCGTCATCTTCGGCAAGATCGCCGAGCATTCGACGAACCGCGAGATCGACGCGGCAAAGGCGGAGCGCGCCTCGATCAAGCTAAAGCAAGTCGAATACATGTCCGAGCGTATCGGCCAGGTCTTTGATGGCGTCATCTCCGGCGTCAGTGAATGGGGCATCTATGTCGAGGAAAAGGAGACCAAGTCGGAAGGTATGGTCAACATCCGCAACCTCGGCGACGACTACTGGAATTTCGACAAGCGTACCTATTCGATCGTCGGCGAGCGCACCAAGAAGCGCTACACCCTCGGTGACTCCGTCAAATTCAAGATCGTGAGCGCCGACACCGAAAAGAGGATGCTCGATTTCGAGCTGGTGAAGTAGATTTTGAATCCGCAGGATGTACGTCTTGCTTTCTTGTTCATTTGTATTGTAAAATCCTAACAGGAGAAATAATTATGAAACGACCACTTGCACTGGAAGCCTTGTATTCCAGCAGTCATTACGATTGCCACCATTCGCCCTCAAGTGTGGATGAAGCGATGAGACGAGCGCCTGAACGACTGAGGAAATTTGATCCAAAAGGCGACAATGCGAAGGCGCTGTTAAATGAAATTGCTTCTCAACGAACAAGCTAGCCTCACACCAGGATTAAAACTCCTGGCTTTGTTTTTTAGAAAGAAAACCCGCAAAGCATTGCGCTCTGCGGGTCTGTGAATCTTAATCGAATATTGTCAGGCTTGTTCAGCCTTTTTCGCCGTAGTAGTACGAATACTTCCACGACGGCTGGATGTTCATTCCCTTGGGAATGATGTGATACACGCCTTTCGGCAGCATCACATTGACACTCTGGTTGCCGGACGGAACATTTACTGTTGTCCGGACATTTGTCGCCTCGTCTTCAATGATGAATGACGTGGCGTAGTTGCCCAACTGGTCGAACACTCCTAGATCGAACAGCATAGTCTTGCTGAACGTCGTCATGAGGAGCGGAACCTTGCCGAATGTCATACCGGTCCCGTCTTGATAGGTGTAGAGCTGGACAACCAGATTAGTTGTGTCAGCAAACGAGCTGAAGTCGTCGGAACCTTCGAGGAGAGCCCTGACCAACACGTAGGTGATGGGCACTTCCTTGGCGCCGTTGCTGAGGTCATAGGCGTGCTGGTCATAGTAGACGTTATTGCCCACGAACCGATATGTCCCAAGGACAAGGATGCCTTGACCAGCCCAATCCGGAGGGAATGTGAATCCCTGTAGATAGTTGACCGGCAAGTCCATGCTCATCCATTGGCCGGCCGAGTTGGTGTAAACCAAGTGTGCCGACACGACGTTCGTATCATAGACGAATATATTGCCTGACAGGCGCATTTGGACCTGTTCGGCATAATCCGGCAGGACCCACTGACCATATTGGCTCATTTGTGGAGTACCGCTGTTATAGCCTTCGAACAACATGCTTGGAGACGACTGGCCGACAGGAGGCGCTGTATAGCCAAGGACCAAATCTCCGTCAGAACTATTGTAGAACTGCACAGATACTGAAATCTGTCCGTTCGTGCTGACCACAGGCAAGCTGACGTACGAATTGGTTACAATTGCCATGATACCCTCCAGTGTTTTCACGCTGTTGGTGTAAGGGTAGAAGTAATACGGCTGGTTGCTATTGGCCGAGGCTGCGGCCGAGAAGTTAACAAGGACACCGTTGACGTCCTTGAACACGAGGCCGACGAGCTCGGCGTGATCAGTCAGGGCAATGATGTTTGTGACGACATACGGAGTAGAGTTTGCTACACCGCTTCCGCCGCCGACCTGAGTGACCTGAGCATTGCTTGTCGTTGTGAGTGTGAGGGCCAAGAGGCCGACTGCCATTGCGAGTACTTTTTTCATTTCTGTTTTCCTTTTTTCTGTTTGTTCTTGTTGGTTTGTTTCCCATCTATTTGCGTCCGCCAGCGAATGAAAGCCCGGCTACCCGGACCTTGACCTCGTTGGAATTTGTTTGCACCGGTTGTTGAACAGGTGTCTGTTCTGCCGAAGCTGTTGTAGTCACATTTGTGACGACAGGGTTGGTTTGAGGTTGATGGTTCTTTCGTGCTGGACTCATTATGATGAGTCCGATAGTGATTCCAATCATTACCGCAACCAAAATGATGCTGCTTTTTTTCATAACGTTCGTTTTCAGGGGTCTTTTGTCCCAACAAAACACATACGCTCTCGGAAAGAAAGCTAGACAATATGCGATTGTTAAAGAACAATATGAGGCTTTACAGCCTCGTTTAGTGATATATTAGCATTATATAGACAGAATGTCAAGTATGATGAATAATGTCAAATAAGTTGCAATAAGTGCTTAAAATCCGAGATAAATGCCAAAACCATGTCGTTCTTTCCTCTTGTATAAAAAAACCGCCTGAAATCCGAAGAAATCAGGCGGCTCGTGTCTCTGAGGCGTGGAGCCGATGATGCGATCTCTGCCGCAATTTAATCAGCTTCCGTCCCAAAATGATCGCGGCATCATTCCCTGCCCCGGCCTTCGTCGGGGTCCGGAAATCGGCCGATGTTCCCTTCGGCAGTCTCCAGAGCCGAAGCGCCCATGAATGCTGCCGTGCATGGGACCCGTACATTGCTGCGTGCGTTGCGCATAATCCGAGCGCGTCTCGCTGGCCCTGCTGTTTCTGGCCAGATCGGCGGATCATTGGTCGCTTCCGCTGTCGGAGGGAGCGCGAGGTCTGCGCAGACGAGGGATCTAGTTGTGACTGGCATGCGTATGGCTTGGTTTTTGCTGTTTGTGCTCGTTTCGCTCTCGTTCCTTTCCGCTCGGAAAGGATGAACGAAACCGGACTCCGCTTTGGAGTCCGTTGTGATAATCAATTCGAGAGAGAATTCATTACCATGACCGACTCCAAAGCTTTCCACGGCTATACGTGGAATTCGTAAAGGAGACTGACTTGGTAATAAATCGTTTCATTACGCGACCAGTATATCACTCGCTTTTCTTTTGGCAAGTGGCGCCTGTGGACAAGGAAAAACCCGCGGAGCTTGTGGCTCTCGCGGGGTGCAAATGGCTTCGTGTCGATTAAAGATGGACAAAGCGTCCGTTCTCTTGCATCAGCCTTTGGCCGATGGATGGTTTGACGTTTGCTGGCGAGGGTTTGTGCTGCATGCTGCCATTGTTCGATCCTGACTTTTCGTGCGACTTGAGCGGGTCTCTAAAAGTGCTCATAGGCAAAGGTTTGAAGGGCTTTGGCATAGGCTCGTGGTAAAAGGGTTGCTGGTCTACGCTGTCATCAGCGCGATGACGTCTTCCTCGGTCGGCTTGGGTTGAAAGCGAGCCAAGATCCATTTGAACCCATCCACGAGGTTCTTGGTTGCAGAGGCAGACAATACTTCAACAGGATATGCCTGTGGTACGGGTGCCGGTGCCGGAGTTTCCTGATCATTCGTTTTGATCGGTTTCGGCTTCTCGAAACAAAAGGCCATGACAACCTCTGTTCCACGTGGAAGTTCGATCGTTGCTGATGGGATAGATTCAATATTCACAGCTGAGCCTTCCAAGCTCGCTTCATGTCTTCCCTTTCCAACTTTATGAAGCTCTTGAATGAGTCCCAAGTTGCAGTGCGCATCATCTTCACCGGCAATTACGAGTATCATACGAGTGTCCTTTCGTTTTTTGTTTTGATTTCAGAACAGAATTGTTCCGTCAAAGAGAATACTATACAAAATGTCTGCAGTCAAACCTGGCGAGTGGATTACTTTTTCCTCAAAATGACTTTTTTCACGGCATCATGAATATCCTTTTCGCTCATCCCGTAGAGCTCGAGCAATTCTTCCGGCGTGCCGCTCTGGCCGAACCTGTCGTGGATGCCGATGAATTCTATCGGCACGGGAAAATGCTGCGCGAGGCATTCGGCGACGGCCGAGCCCATGCCTCCTGCGATCTGGTGCTCTTCGACGGTGACGATGGCGCCCGCTTCGTGAGCGAGGTGTATGACTGCTTCCGTGTCGAGTGGCTTTATCGTGGCCAGGTTCATGACGATGGAGGGTAGACCTTCAACTTCAAGCTTTTTTGCGACAAGGAGGGCTTTGTAGAGAAGGGCGCCCGTGGCAATGATGCCGACAACAGGCTTTTTTCCGCTTGCCCTAAAATATTCCTGCGCCTTCCCTATTTCAAACGGCGTGTGCAAGGTGGTGATGAGCGGCGTCTTTTCTCGGGCAAGTCGAATGTACGTCGGGTCTTTTGTTCGTGCTGCCGCAATAGTGGCCTTTTTTGCCTCGATCGCGTCGCATGGCGAAATGACGACCATGCGCGGGATGACGCGAGTGATGGCGATATCCTCGATGGCCTGGTGCGTCCCGCCGTCAGGGCCGACAGAGACGCCTGCGTGCGAGCCGGCGATCTTGACCGGCACATTGTTGTAGGCTATCGTCGTGCGGATCTGCTCCCAATTTCGGCCAGGACTGAACATGGCGTAGGAGCTGATGAACGGGATCTTGCCCATGTGTGCCATGCCGCTAGCTACTGCCGCGAGGTTCTGCTCTGCGACGGCGATCTCGACAAAACGGTCGGGATACTTTTTCTTGAAAAGGTCCATGCGCGTCGACTCGGTCAAATCAGCGCACAGGCCTACGATGTTCTTGTCGCTGTCAGCTGCAATGACGAGGCCTTCTCCAAAGCCTTGGCGGATCGGCAATTGTTCGACGTCGGGCGAGAAGAGCTTTGCGTTGAGTTTTAGGTTGGGGTTGAGCATGGATAAAGTATAGCACGCTCACAAAAAAGACTTGTACACATGAAGAAGCCTCCGGACATCCGATCTCCGAAATTATGCTGGGACGATCTTGACCTTGAGATCCAAAGCCTCGGCTATCTTTTGCACTGATGAGATCGTCGGGTTGCCGGCGCCTGATTCGAATCGAGCCAAAGCCGACTGGGTCATGCCGATCTTGTGTGCCAATTCCTTTTGAGTCAGCTTTTCTTGGGCGCGCTTTTTTATGATGGCCCGGATGATGCTGAATTTAACCTCCAGCTTGTCATATTCGCGGCGAGTTTCAGGGTCAGCCAAAAACTTTTCTCGGACATCGTCCCAGTCGTAAAGCTTCCATGTCTCCCTCGCTCTAGTTATATCTTGCTTTTTAGCCATGTCATACATAATAGCATATATGTTATATATTTCGCAATACCTTCAAGCGTTGCCGAGCGGTGTCAAGCTCTTGCAAAGGAATTTTCCATGTTTTTTTCACGAATATATGCAGAACCAAGATGCTTCCATTGTGATATGTATACAATAGTCTTACTTGCTTTGCGCTTCGGATCTTCAATTCGAATAGTTCCATGTCGATTTTTTTGCTATAGGAGAATACGATCTGATAATCGCTCATTCGGAGCGTATCAAGGAGCTCGATGGCTTTTGATCGCGTCATTCGATCAAGGCTATCGATAAAATCTAGGATGAAGCCTGGAGTTTTTACATTCATAAAAAGTTTCGTTATTGAGCAAAGCAGAAACCGGAATCAGCAGAGTAAAAATGGATTCCGAATGAATCGAGCAGGTCGTTAGTGGGATAAGTATAGCAAAATTTTCGAGTTCTGACAAAAAAATCCAAGGGTAGGCCTTGGAAAATTATGAATGTAAAAAAACGATCAAAGCGCCGATGATCAAAATTGCGCCCTCGATTCTGCGCATCAAGTATACCCTATTCATCTTCGGATAGTTCTTCGGATAGCCATAGCTCTCGTGCTTGTTAAAGATGAGGACAAGCCCAAGGATGAGGCCAACATAGACAAGTATCATGAACCAGTGATTGAAAATCTGACCAGTCGCGATGAAGTAGATCGAGAGGGCAAGGAAAGCGAGTTTGAGGATTATTTCGATTATTTGCATGGTTTTTTGATTTGCTCGACACTATTGGCAATTATAGGCAGGTTGACATACAAAAAATGCCATATAACAAATAAAAAGCCAATATGCCAATAATACAATACCTATTATAAAAAATGTCTTGGAAATTAGTCTAGCCCAGGCTAATTGCTGTTTATTTAATGAATATTTTGAAAGCATAATTCCGACTATTGCAAGAATCGCACATATTACTAGAAAAATATTTTGATCAAAAATTAAAGAAAAATCTTGGTAAAGTATTGGCGCAAATCCATATATCCCAACCGTTATCAGAAAATATAATATTCCTGCCAAAACAAGAGCCGCATTTGCTTTAATTTTGATATTATTTATTGTTTTCATTTTATTATTGATGCTCCCCCCTTACCCTGCCACCAAGCGTCCGGATCTCGCCAAGCGCCATGCGGGCCGTTTCGATCTCGGCGGGCGTGGTCGGCGGCTTGCCGTGCCATTCGAACTGGCGCTCGAATTCAGGTATGCCCTTTGACGGAATGGTGTGGGCGATGATGATGGACGGTCGGCCGGACACTGATTGCGCCTGGTTCCATGCCTCGTCGAGGGCGCGGAAATCATGGCCGGAGACTTCTTGGACATGCCAGTTGAAATTGACCCATTTCTCGGGTAACGGTTCGAGCGGCATGACGTTCTCGGTGTAGCCGTCGATCTGGATGTTGTTGCGGTCGAGGATGACCGTCAGATTCTGCAGCTTTTCGCGCCCCGCGAGGAGGATCGCCTCCCAGCTGTTCCCCTCGTCCAATTCCCCATCGGACATGAGGCAGACTATTCTGCGACCGGACGAGACGCCGCTGTCCATCCTGTCGGCGATGGCCATGCCGACCGCTTGCGACAAGCCACAGCCGAGCGGGCCCGACGAAGTCTCGAGCATGGGCAAGAAATCGCGATGAGGGTGGCCTTGCAGCCTTGAGCCTAATTTGCGCAAGGTCATGAGCTCTTTAACTGAGAAATATCCTGCGTGCGCCATTGTCGCATAGAGCACTGGGCAAATGTGCCCATTCGACAAAACGACCATGTCGCGATATTTCCAGTGCGGATCTTTCGGCTCGTGCCGTAGGGCGTGAAAATACAAATAGGTAAAGACGTCAGCCATATCGAGCGGTCCGGCAGTGTGGCCCGATTTCGCCTCGATCAGCATTTCGATGATCGAACGCCGAATGTCGAGCGCTTTTTTCTCAAGGAATTTTACTTTGTCGTCAGTGAGGGACATGTGCGATTATTATACCATGTCCAAAAGCCACAAAAGCCGTGGTTGTGTGGGTTACTTTGCTTCAATCCTTACAAATTCTTGAACTCCTCGATCGCTTGCACCACATTCTCGCTCTCGAATATGGCCGAACCGATGATGAGGCGGCTGGCGCCGGCGTCGCGCAAAAGAGGCGCGGTTTGGAGGCTGACGGCGCCGTCAATCTGGATTGCGAGCTCGGGGTATTTCTTCTTGACCTCTTGTATCTTTGCGATGACTTTTTCGTCGAAAGCCTGACCTTGGAAGCCGACGTTGTCGATGCCCATGAGCTGGACATATTTGATGGTGCACTCGCGTATCTTGTCTTTGTATTGTTCAAGGACGTCAAGCGGGGTGTCGATGTTCAAGGCCAGTCCGATATCCACTTTTCCTAATAGTTTTTCAATCGCAGCTCTGATATCGCCTTTTGACTCGGCGTGAAGCACGATGCGCGAAGCACCTGCCGCGACATAATCGAGAACGACGTCTTCTGGCCGATTCACCATGAGGTCGAACTCGTATTCTACTTCTTCCCAAAAAGGAAGGCCGCGATCCTCGTGTGCGATCGCTTCAAAGTTCGAGTCCGCCTTTTTGTACGGCCAGCTGGGCGAAGGCGTGAATTGTCCGTCGCAAATGTCGACTTGGACAAGAGGAACGAGGCCTTTGACCCGCGCGATATGGTCCTCGAGGTCTTTGAAATCCTTTGGAAGTATGGCGGGGATTATTTCCATGATCATTCGATAGAATCAATCTCCTCGATGCGCCTCTTGTGTCTTTCTTCGCCAGAAAACGGCGTCGAGAGCCATAGTTTGACCGCCGCAGTCATCTCGTCCTTTGTCGCAAAACCAGCACCGATGGAGAGAACGTTTGCGTCATTATGCTCGCGCGAGAGGCGAATGATGTCGAGGGAGCCGCCATACCAGACAGCCGCGCGCACGCCAGGAAAACGGTTGGCGACTATCGCTTCGCCTTCGCCTGACTTGCCAAAGATGACGGCTTTTACGTTTTCGGGATCCTCGACCACCCGCATGGCGGCCTTCACCATGAATTCAGGATAGTCGTCGTCCTTGTCGAAAACATGCGCGCCGACGTCATCCACGTCAAAGCTTTCACTTTTCAAGAATTCCAAAAGCTCGTTCTTGCGCTCGAAGCCCGCGTGATCCGCCGCCAAAATGATTTTTTGTTGTTTATTCATTGTTCATTCATTATATCAAGCATATCCTCCAATACGTCAATGCGCCTCGATGCGTGGTCAAAGTCGGTTGTCGTGGCGTGTTCGCGGTCGAACTCGTCAAAGCGCTCGTCTATGGTATGTAGTCTATCATAAATGGCGCGGATATCGCGAATAATGAAATCGCTGGTTTGCTCTGTGGACATGGTATTTTCTTTGTTACGGCCGGAAAGCCGGCCTTTTCTTGTAATACGGAAAGTATAGGAAAAAGTCATTAAGAAATTATAAAAAAGTTCTCAAGAAAAGTTAAAATCCGCCTGACCTCGCGAGGTCCGTGTATTTGAGACTTATTTTGAAGAAAAGATGAAATTTAAGTAATTCTTTGAACCTGGTTTGAATTCCTCAAAATAGATCATTTCAAATTCTTGTGCATTTAGAATCTTCAATATCTCATTTTTCTTATAAAAACTGAACCAGCGTGGCATATTGACACCGGAACTCTCGCGATAGCCCTCCGTATCTCCTTCAATTAATCCAAGGCCGAGAATCCCTTTATCCTTCAAAACTCTCTTGATTTCCCTAAGCGGCTTGTCCGTGTCTGCTTTCGGCGCGTGGAGCAAAGAAGTATATGCCCACACAGCATCGAATGATTTTTTTTTGAAAGGCAACATATTAAAGTTGCCGAGAACAGCATTTAGGCCTTTTTCCCTGCAAAGCTTGACCATCTCTTCCGAAGCGTCGAGACAAGTGACATCAAGACCTTTATCTTTCAAAATCACTCCATCTCTTCCTGGACCGCTGCCGATATCGAGGACACCCCCTTTTGCCAGTTCAGCAAATTTGTCGATGAAAGTTCTCGGAAATCTATCCCAGAAATCTACTGTTTCCTCGTCGTATTCGAGAGCCATCTTGTTGTAGGTATCAATAGTCTTTTGGTCCATATGTGTATTATGAAAGCAGTATATCAGTGCAATATAAATATTAGTAGTGAATATATCCTCGGTAGGATTAGGCAAAGAAAAACAGCGGCATTTTTGTGCCGCCGTTAGTTTGTGGCTGATGTGAAGTCTCGTGTGATTTTAAAGACATCACACGAGCTCCGACTTGATCAAGTCGCAAACCTTTAAAAGCTCGCTCTCGGCCGTCGGTTCGCGGTCGCCTGTCCGATAGCATGCTCCGCGGGTCGTAACCAAGGAGTCCTGTGTCGTCTTCTTTCCTTGGAATTATGTGCAAGTGGAAGTGCGGCACTAATTGACCGGCAAGCTTGCCTTCGTTCCAAACGACATTGAAACCCTCGGCTTTGTAGGCTTTTTTCAGGGCAAGCATGACCTTGTCTGCGAGCTCGAGGATTGCCTGCCGTTCCTCCGTCGTCAGCTCGCCAAAAGTGGCTACACAGCGACGTGGGGAGATCAGTGTGTGCCCCGGCGTTATCGGAATGTTCGTCGGAAAAGCCCAAGCGAGTTCGTTGCCGACGATCTCTCGCGCCTTGATCTCGGGTATCATGCAGAATGCGCATTGTGTATTCATGATAATTAATAACTATTATTGTGGTGTTTTTTCGTCTCTTCAATAAGGGTTTTTGAATAGATTTCCACCGTTCTCTTCAAAGTGAGGTGTCTGAAACCGTTTCGAAACTTTCTTGGGCGAGTCCTCCAATGATCTGTAGGAAGAGAACCAAAGATATTTGCGTAACACACGCCGACGACCATGCTCGGTGGATGCACTTCGTCAAATCCTTGACTGAAGGCTGCTCCTGAACATCGTGCAAGTTGTCTCGAAGTGCATACTTCGATGGTGGCTTTGGTGTTGAATTTTGGCTCCTTTATTCTCTTTCCCGAACTTTTTTCTGGGTAAAAGAAGCAACATTTCAATCTCCATTGGAGCCAGTAATAACCATCAATGTCCGCCTTTTTGAATTCTTCTTGGAAAGCCATGGCTAGCGGGGTCCAAATCTCCATGATTTTTGCCATTGTAGCTGGTGTTGGTTCGGCTTCTATACCTGATTCGAGTCGAAGGCCTCTTGTGATGTCAATAATTACAGTTGGTGTATTCATATTTCAATTTTTTCAATTCTGACTTGCAGATTACTATGGGCTTGAAAAACAAAAAAGCGAGGGCGCCCTCGGTAAAAATACGCAATGAGTGCAAGAAAATCAGTAGAAAAACACTTAAAATACTGCAAAATCAGTGAGTAATATCGGTGAGCTATATCGACAAGCAATATTGGCAAGCGATATCGGTCGTACATTTTTGGCAACGTATCACAAATTGTGATACGTCGGTTAAAAAGATCTCCTCTACCATCGCTGCGCCAAAGCTTATCGGCAGTTTGCCGCCTCATTTTATATCAAATTTTTATATCAAATCCCCGCTCTGGGTATCCTCATTATAGAAAAACGGCATCTTGAGAACCGAGCCGTCTTTGATCGCTTTTAAAACTTTCGGCATTGCCTTTATGGAATCAAACTCGGCCGAGTCGTTCTTGATCGCCTCGTCGATGTCGACCCACATATTGTGGCCGTACTCGCTGTCTTCTATTAAATCACCTTCATATTCGTCCGAATATGCCACAGGAAATGTGACATCGGAAAAAAGTTCGCCTTTCACATACATAATTCTGCGTTGAATCCCGATCAATTTAAAGTTTGCGACAAGCCCCGTTTCTGCCTTCAATTTGCGCGTCGCAGCATCCTCGATCGACTCGCCTTTTCTGACGACGCCGCCCATGACGCCGATCTTGCCGTACGAAGGATTCGATTTGCGAATCTGATTCAAGATCTGTAGCTTCTTGTCATGAATGCGCGACAAAACGGTCAATACGTTCACCTTGAAGAGATTCGCTGTGCCGCTCTCGTCAGTCGCGGGATTGTAATCGGCCACGTGCTTGACGCCAGTCTCCGACAATGAATATCCCTCGCCGCTTTTATTCACATAGCCTTTCTTTACCAAGAATTGCAGGTGATAGTTAAAGAGGTCGTTCGGCACCTTTTCTGGCCATAATTCGCTGTAGCGCAAAGATGCTGCGTTCTTCAGCTTTGAAATGATGCGGTTTTGTATAGGTGAAAAAACGTGAGCCACCGGCTAGTTATAGTACAAGGTAAAATGTAATGCAACTAACTCTACGCCTTTATCTTTGAAAAGAGCCACGAGCCGATGCCGAGGAATACCGCGCTGATGCAGACGAGGACGGTCGCATCGGTCCAGGCGCTGAAATGGGACGCGCCGATGAGGACTGCGCGCATGCCGTCGACGCCGTAAAAGAGCGGGTTGAATATGGCGATCCATTGGAGGACGGCGGGCGCAGTGGTCAAAGGAAAAAGGGACCCGGAGAGAAAGAAGACCGGCATGACGACGAAGTTCATGATGAGCTGGAAGCCTTGCATGTCCTCGAGAGTCGATGCGATGGCCGTGCCGAGCGCCGTAAAGACAAGGGCGATGAGGATCATGAAAAACATAGCCGGAATGATCATCCAGAGATCAGGTCGAAAGCCGATAGCTGTTGCAATGATGAGGGTAAGGAGGCCTTGGAGCGAAGCGACGGTAGCGCCGCCGAGCGTTCGGCCGAACATGATGGTGAATCGCGAGACCGGTGCGACGAGCACCTCCTTGAGAAAGCCGAACTGCCGGTCCCAGATGATCTCGATACCGGAAAAGATGGCGGTAAAGAGGATGCTCATGGCGATGATGCCCGGAGCGAGGAACTGGATGTAATTCCCCTGCCCCGACGCCGCAAAGACGGAGTTGAGACCAAAGCCGAGCGCAACGAGAAAAAGTATCGGCTGGCCGAGGGAGCCCAACATGCGCGACTTGGACCTGAAATAGCGTTTCAGCTGGCGGAGCCAGAGGATGTAAATGGCATATAGTGTATTTGTTTTCATGTTTGTAGATTTAAGATTTATGATTCAAGATTTAAGAAGTTTTGATTTTACCTCTCTCTTGAATCTTAAATCCTGAATCTTGAATCTTCTTCTATCTTCGTCCCCATGCCCTCGCCATGGTGCGCAGATGATCGGTGCCGGTCGCATCTTGTTCGCGAATGGCACGACCCGTCAGCTTGATGAACGCGTCCTCGAGGTTTGCCGTGCCTGACGATGCGATGATGGCGGCCGGCGTGTCGGAGGCGATTATCTTGCCGTGGTCTATGATGGCGACCTTTTGCGCAGCTCGTTCGGCTTCTTCCATATAGTGCGTGGTAAAGAAGACCGTCAGACCGCGCTCCTCGTTCAATTTTTTGATATACGTCCAGATGTAATTGCGCGTCTGCGGATCGAGGCCCGTCGTCGGCTCGTCCAAAAACAAAATCGCAGGTGTGTGCAAGAGGCCGCGCGCGATCTCGAGGCGCCGCTTCATACCGCCGGAGAATGTCTTCACCAGATTGTCTTTGCGATCCCAGAGCTCGACGAATGTCAGCAGGTCTTGTATCTTGCCCGCCGTCTCGCCGCGTGGCACGCCATAGAGGCCCGCATGAAAGAACATATTCTCGTATGCAGTCAGCTCGTCATCGAGCGATGGGTCTTGAAAGACGATGCCAAACGACTGACGCACGTCATGAGGATGCTTGACCGGATCGAGCCCGTTGATGAGCAAGGTGCCTGACGTCGGATGGAGCAATGTCGTCAGTATCTTGATCGTCGTGGTCTTGCCGGCGCCGTTCGGGCCAAGGAATGCAAAGATAGACCCTGCGGCCACTTCAAAAGAGATGTCGTCCACCGCAATGAACGAATGGTTGAACTTTTTTGTCAGGTTCTTTACGGAAATAGCGGATTTAGTTTCGCTCATTGGTGTTGATGGTGTATATACTATCAAATTATGACAAAAGGTGCGCGTTGAAGTTGAAGGTCTACCCTTCAACAAACAAAAAACCGCCGTGAAGCGGTTTTTTGGTTTTTGACGAGAGTTACGCTCTGTCTTTAGCGCGCCATGCGAGGAGCGCGAGGCTCCATCGGACGTGCTTCGTTGACCGTAAGCGCTCTTCCGTCCATTTCCTTGCCATTGAACATATCAATAGCCTTGGCAGCTTCGTCATCCGCGGACATTTCCACGAATCCGAAACCCTTTGAACGGCCAGTCATTTTGTCGATGATGACTGACGCTGATGCGACTGCGCCAGCTTGCTCAAAATATTGCTTGAGCGAAGCGTCGTTAGTCGTATAAGGCAGATTACCTACATATAGCTTTTTTGCCATTTCTTTTTAACCCTCGTCTTTACAATAACGGTAAGCGATGAGGAAAACTTACACGTGTTTAGGATAGCATAGATTGTTCTTTTATGCAAGTAGCACGTCATATGATGACCTTGAATGGATTTGGTGTATAATTGGATGCATACAAATGAGAAAAGACTACAAAGACTATTTTAGCAACCGGTGGTTCATTTTCTCTTGCATTGCGAGCGGCGTATATATGGTCGTGGCTCTGGTTTTGAATTATTACGCCAGCGTTTACGCCACAGAAAGAGCGTCGAATTTCGTCAACGACATCATTCTGAGCAATATCCCTGTTTTTGATGTCGACGAGATATTTGTCTTCGGGCCGTTCATATTTTGGGCTATAATCGCTTTGATCACCCTTCACAGGCCGCAAAGGATCCCTTTTGTGGCAAAAAGCATCGCTCTCTTTGTGATAATCAGGGCGGGCTTCGTCACGCTGACCCATATAGGCCCGTTTCCGACCGAAGTGGCCATCAATTACAGTTCAGATTGGATATGGTGGGTGTCGCAGGGCGGCGACCTGTTCTTTTCCGCTCACACCGGCTTGCCATATCTCATGGCGCTCGTCTTTGGCGTCTTGAATAAATGGTATTTCTATATCTTCACGGCTGTGGCGGCTTTTTTTGGAGTCGTGGTCCTGCTCGGCCACTTGCACTATTCGATCGACGTGGCGTCGGCTTTCTTTATCACTTACAGCATCTATCACATCGCGATGCGTTGGTTCAAGGTAGACAAGGAGATATTCGAGAAAGGCCTCGCGGATGCGAAGGCTTAAGGTCGCACCTTTCTGGGATCTCAAGGTGCGACCTTGGTATTGCGTTACACTTCACTTATGTCTCTCGGGCTGAATAGATTGATAGTCCACTCGACGACGATAGATAGTCGTTTGCGCCATGGTATGAATTTGAAGAGGTAGATCGTGCGCCAGATGAACCACATCAAGGGGCCTGATGGATGCATTCCAAATATATCTCCCGTGGCTTGGCCTGAACCGAGCGAGAGAAGCATGCCTTTGAGGCGTAGCTTGAACGGCACGAGCACGGCTTTTTTTGGATCAATGCCGGCCTCTATGAGCAAAGAGATGTTCTTTGCCACGATCTTTGCTTCCTGGGTTGCAGTCTGGGCGAGCTGCGGCACCGGCATATCCCCTTCTTTCAAGGGCAGGATCGCTCCGTCGCCGAGAGCAAAAGTTTCCGTGTGCCCTTCAATCTGGAGGAATTCATTGACCATGAGGCGTCCGCTTTTGTGCATGTGCGCCTCGCCTTTCATTTCGGGCAGTGCCGGTTCGATGCCTGCGACCCATATGACGGTGCCTGCCGTGACGAACCTGGTCTCTGGCGTTTCGGAGCCTTTCGGCTTCTCGTTGATATAGACTCCGTCGACGGAGATCTTTGACACGGCGGTGCCGAGGAAGATCTGGATGTCTTTTTTCTGCAAGACGGACGATGCTTTCGCGCGGACCTTTGGCGAGAACTGCGGCACGATGTCAGCGCTCGAGGCGATCAGGGAGATGCTGATCTCGTGAGCCGCGAGGGCGTTCGAGTAGTACGATTTCGCCACTTGATAGACGAATTCGGCGAGCTCGGCGACCAATTCCACTCCGGTCGGTCCTGCGCCGACTACGACAAAGGAAAGGAGGCGCTTGCGATCGTCGTAGTCGTTCGACTGCGCAGCCCTTTTGACCGAATCTATTATCCTCGTGCGCAGCATGATGGAGTCGGAGAGGGTCTTGAGGGGGTATGCGTTCTCCTTTACCCCGGGTATGCCGTATGTGTTCGTCTCTGCGCCGGACGCGACGACGAGATAATCGTACGTGAATGAGCGGTCTTCGGCCTCGACCGTCTTGTTCTCAAAATCGATGCGATGGACATCTGTTTCGGCGAAATGCACGTGAGTGCCGCGGAATATCTCGGCTATCGGCTCGATGACTGACTGGTGCGAGAGGCTGCCTGTCGCCACTTCATGCAAAAGAGGCGTGAATAAAAAATAATTGTCCCTATTTATGAGAGTGATCTCCGCAGCATCGCCGAGCTCCTTCAAAAGATGCTTTGCCGCATAAACTCCGCCGAATCCGGCGCCGATGATGACGATGTGCGGTTTCTTGTCCATGAATGTCCTTATACTACTACAATTCGCTTGAAAATGGTGCACTGTAGGACAAGTACGATGCGAGAGCGGCTTGTGGAGAATCTCCGCGCTTCTATAAGTTAGCAACGTGGATGGCGATGTAGAGGATTCCAGCCCCTGCGAGCGTCATCGCCGTGGTCATGAATTTCGGATGGCCGTGATGGCTTTCCGGGATGAGGTCAGAAGCTCCGATGTAGAGGAAGAAGCCTGAAAATACTGCCAGAATGATCGCCAATGCGCTTTCAGGTAAAGTAAAGAAAAGAGTCGAGCTGACGCCTACGATAGGCGCCACTGCGTCAACGATGAGCCAACGAAAGGCGCGCATACCGTTGCCCTTGTTCTTTAGGATGAGGTTGACGGTGTTTATGCCGTCTGAAAAATCGTGGACAAGGACGGCAATGGCGACGATTGCTCCGATGGAGGCTGAAACCTGGAATGCGAGGCCGATGGCCACGCCGTCGAGGAAGCTGTGAATGCTCAAACTGCCTGCGCCGAGGATGCCGCGGCGGATGTGACGCGATTCAGGAGCTGGCGCTTTCCCTTGCACATGATCTTCTTCTGTATGATCCTCTTGACCATGCTGGTGCGCGTTGTCGTGATCGTCCGCGTGAGAATGAAGGAAGATCAATCGGTCAAGAACAAGGTAGACGAGGAAGCCGAGGGCGACGATCGAAGGGATAGTGGTGACGGCATAATACTTGCTCCCGAGATCGATGGCCTCGGGCATGAGGTCAAAGAAAGCGACGGCTATGACCGCGCCGGCCGAAAAGCCGAGGATGAGGTGGAGCTTGTCTTTCAGCTTTAGCGCGATCGAGCCGCCGATCAATGTCGAGCAGAATGCGGCAAGCGCGATGAATATAATGTATATGTGCATGATGGTTAATTAAGTTTAAAATTATAAATTAAAAGTTACAGAACACCAAGGTGACACCTTCACCTTGGTGACGAGTCCTCGCATTTCTTGCACAGGCCGAAGAACTCGAGCGAGTGGCTCTCTATCGATTTGAACTTTCTTAGATTCGAGCAGGCAACTGTGTTCACTTTATATTGATCGCAATCCTCGATGTCCTCCATTATACCGCACGAAGTGCACGTCGCGTGATGGTGATGCGGCCGGCCATATCTGATCTCGTACAGAGAATGGTCGCCGAACGGGTTCATTATTTTTGATACAATGCCGGCCTCACAAAACTTCTCAAGGGTCCTGAAAATCGTGGATAATGTCGCGTGTGCGCCGATTTTTTTGGATATGTCGACCGCTGAAAGAGGCTCTTTTTCTTTTAAAAGGAATTCATAGAGCTGCTGCCTTGGCCTCGTGACCTTCAGTTATGTGCCCAAAGAAAGCCATGCGCCTCGCTTGGCACGAAAAATTCTTCTGATTGATTGCGACTAGGGTGGTAGCCTTTCATTTCTCCAGTATATCCTAATTGAGAATGATTCGCAACAACTTTACGAAAGTTAGCCATATTTTAGGATTTAATTGAGAATGATTCTCATTTAAAAAATTGTTAAAAGCAAGAAGGCGTAAGGGTGCTGGATCAAAAGGCGCAAGAAGAAACAGAGCCTGCTAGTTTTCAATCCACAGCGGTCGAACCCATTTACTGTTTTTTAGCGTATAATTGCCGCACATGCCCTCCCCTTTTGATTCCCTCAAATCCGCCGGCCAAAACAGACTCGCTTTCAAGGGCGACATCGACACGGCCGATGCAACCCTCACGACATACAGCCATGACGCCAGCCTTTTCGAGATCCGGCCGCAAGCAGTCCTCTTTCCAAAAGATTCCGCCGACGTGCAAACGGTCGTGCGCTGGGTGAACGAGCAGAATGCCGAGCATCAAGGTGTCACCTTGGGATCCCCAAAAGGTGACACCTTGATTAGGTATTCCATCACCGCGCGCTCTGCCGGTACCGACATGTCTGGCGGCGCAGTTGGCGCGAGCATCATCCTCGACTTTACGAGGTACATGAACAGGATCGTCGCGGTAAGCGGCGACGAAGGAACCGTCGAGCCCGGTTGCTATTATCGAAACTTTGAAAAGGAAACGATGAAGACCGGCTATATCATCCCGACGTACCCTGCGTCGCGCGAGCTCTGTGCTGTCGGCGGCATGGTGGCGAACAACGGCGGTGGCGAAAAAAGCATAAAATACGGCAAGACGGGCGACCACCTCGCTTCGCTCAAGGTTGTTTTTTCCGATGGAAATGAATATGAGGTAAGGCCTTTGACTCGATCAGAATTGGAAAAGAAGATCGCGTCAACAGATTCAAAAGACGCATTCGAGGCTTCTCTTTACAAAAAAATATGGAATCTCATACAGGCTAACTATGACGCGATAATGGCGGCAAAACCGGACGTGTCAAAGAATTCCGCAGGCTACTATCTGTGGAACGTTTATGACAAGAAAGCGGGCACCTTCGACCTCTGCCGCGTCATCGCCGGCTCGCAAGGAACGCTCGGCATCATAACGGAGATCACCTTCAAGCTGATCAAGGCGCCGACGCACTCGAATATCCTGACCGTCTTCTTGCCCGACCTGTCGCACACGAGCCAGCTCGTCAACGAGCTTCTTCCCTTTAAACCAGAAAGCCTCGAGACATACGACGACTATAGCATGAAGCTGGCCGTCAAATTTTTCTTTGACTTTTACAAGCAGCTCGGCGCCTGGGGTCTCGCCAAGCTCGGCTGGCAGTTTCTGCCCGAAGTGCGCATGATGGCGATGGGTGGCCTTCCAAAGCTGATTCTCATGGCTGAATTCACCGGTGCCTCTGCTGACGAGGTCAACAAAACGATGATCGCTGCGCAAGAACACATCAAATATTTTGGCTACAAGACGCACATCGCCCACAGCGAGGCAGAGGCTCAAAAATACTGGAAGATCCGCCGTGAGAGCTTTAACCTACTGCGCAAGCACGTCAAAGGCGAGCGCACGGCGCCATTCATCGACGATATCATTGTCAAACCGGAATTCTTGCCGGAATTCATGCCGAAACTGCAAAAGATCATGTCGGAATATCATCTGGTCTACACGGTGGCCGGACACCTCGGCAACGGCAATTTCCATATCATCCCCCTCATGGATTTCAAGGATCCCCATTCGGCCGACATCGTCCTCGAATTGGGCAAGCGCGTCTACGACCTCGTCATCCAATACCACGGCTCCATCACCGCCGAGCACAACGACGGCATCGTCCGCACGCCGTATCTGCCGCTCATGTTCGGCCCGCGCGTCTATGAATTGTTCGTCGAGACGAAGAAGATATTCGATCCCGCCAACATCCTCAATCCCGGCAAGAAAGTCGGCGGCACCTTCGACGACATAAGGCGCGAGATGGTCAAGACGAGCTAGTTACTAAACCTTGATTTATTCAAAAGCTCGAGCAGCTTCTCTTTTGCTTCCTGCACCGTAGAGACGACGTGGCCGGTTTTCTTGATGAAGTCTATCGACCATTTCGGATTTCTTTCTTCTTTCCAAACAATGATCAAATTATCGCAAAAATCACCCGGATTCTTTGCATTGTTTCCATAAAAATAGCCGATCTCCACCCATGTCGCTTCTGACGGCGCAATGCCCGGATTGGCAATGAGAAAGCTCGATGCTTTGACGCCTTTCATATCATCGGGAAAATAAGTGTCGGGAGAAGTCTGGTCAGAGTGGATCTCCCAGTCATGAAAGTCGCACAGCCCTATATCAGCAAAGACACTTTTCCAGTCATTATCATGTTCATTCGATTGTCCAGCTAAGTAAACCTTAATTTTTTTCATATATTTTTTGTAGCCCTACTTTCCTTCCACTTTTTTCAAAAGAGACATGACGTCATTGTCGCGATTCTGGCTGCCGAGGACGACGACGAGATAGCGCGGCGGAGACGATGAGGCAGCAGTGTTCGCGCCAGCCGAAAAGAGCGAAGCGGCAGTCTGGCCAGACTCCGGAATATAGCCGTCCTTGCCGCCTTCATAGTTCGATAGGTTCATGAAATGGGTCGAGTTAGTCCACGTGTGGAGCCGCACCGTGGCGGATCGTTCATGCGTTATGGCGATGAGGCCGGGGTCGTTCTTGTAGATCCATTCGAGTATGGTGGCTTGATCGCGCGCCGTCGAAACGGTGAACGGCGACAGGCCGGAAGGGTCATAAAAATCAGTGCGGTAAGCGTCGATCGAGTGGACCCAATCGTTCATGGCGCGGATGAAATCTTTGCGGCTCGTCGTCGGATTTGGCTCATAGCCTTGGGCCAGTGCCTCGGCCGCGTCGTTCGAAGAGACGAAAAGCAAGGGATACAGAAGGTCGCCCGCAGATATGGTCTCGTCGGCGCGAAAATGCCCGTTGACGCCATACGCGGCGAGCATGGCGTCGGTTATGACAATGCCTTTGTCCGGCTGCATGAGCTGCCGCGACACTTCGGCTGTGACCAATTTGGTCAAAGAGGCGATCGGCGCTACCCTGTCGATGTCTTTATAATCCAAAATTGCCCCAGAATGCAGGTCGAGGACCATGTACTCCTCGGCGGTCAAAGGGCCTGTTATAGCCGGGACGATCAGCGCATTGTCGTCTGACTCGATGTCGACGCTGTTCGGCATGAATGTGTAGACGCGGGAGAATCCGGAGACGTGCGTTGGATCCTCTTCATTTATCTCTTTGTTCGCAGAAATCGAAGCGGCGCCTGTGGCCTCCTTGCCCATCATATTAGCAACGATCTTTTCCGTCCACGGCTTCGCTTGCGCGGCTAGGAATGAGGCGAAAAGCGCAAGGAAAAACAGGCCGCCGATCTGAAAGAAGATTTTTGCTTTGCTCATCATCGCGTCTTGTAGATTATGTTGTTGCCATAGCGCATGTCGATCGACGACACATCAAGCGCTTCCGTGCTCGTCGCTTTGCTCGTGTATTCTAGCCAAAAAGCGGAAAAGTCCGCAAACGTTTCCGGAAGCGGACGGTTCTCATTTATATAGAGATGCATAATGGGTAAAGTAGAAGAAGATGCATCGGCAGAAGATGAAGCCGAAAGCATAGGGTCAGTCTGGCTAAGAGCCAAATCCCCTTCCTCATGTTCGAGCGTGAGGTCGTAATCCGAGCTCGTCGAGACAGCTATGCCGTCGTCTTTGAAGCCGAGCTTTGACAGGTCATTCACAAAGGCGCGAAGCGCATCCAGGCGGCCTTTGTCGATGAAATCGATGCCGATAGGGTCGGTGCCAAGAGGCAACGATATGCGATAGACGGCAAAGGCGCTGTCAGTGCTCGAAGCCGGCTCGAATATGAAGCCGTTCTCATCGAAATAATAGCACGCATCGCCGCCCTGGCTGACGCAGGCGATCGCATACGGCAGGCGCTCGTGTATCCGTGCGACGATGGAAGTGAGGCCCTGGCGAGAGAAGGACACGCTGGCTATGGCCGGAAACTCTGCGGGGATGCTTTGTGAAAGGCCTTTTGAGGGAAAGAAAAAGGACGAGTCGTTCGGTATGAGCCACAACCGGTTGCCCGAGATGCTTTTGTCGACGATCGACCGGACATCTCCGTCCATGGCAGCATTGCCGCCCACGATCGAGACGTCGCTCACGCGGAAAAAGCGTGACTCAAAGAAGAAGACGACTGCCGAGCCGACCGAAACCAAGGCCAAAAAAGACGCCAGGACAAGACGAAGCGTCCTTTTTTTGCGCTCCTCGCGCCGTTTTAGAGAGCGCAGCGAGCTCCTCATCCGATCTTTTCCTTTCCAAAGTACGGCACGAGAACCGGAGGGATGCGGATCGACCCGTCCGCTTGTTGGAAGTTCTCCACAAGTGAGACCAGGATGCGCGGCGTCGGTATCGCGGTGGCGTTCAGCGAATGGGCATAGCGCATCTTGCCGTCCATATCCCGGTAACGGATGTTGAGGCGGCGGCACTGGAAATCATGGAAATATGAGGCGGAGCCGATCTCGCGGTACTTGCCCTCCTTTGGCACCCAGAGCTCGACATCGTATTTTTTCACCTGGCCGAGGCCGAGGTCGCCTCCGCAATTGGCAACTGTGTGATACGGGATGCCGAGCGTCTCGATGAATTCCTCGGTGTTCCGGTTTATCTCCTCGTGAAAGCCGACGGAAACCTCGTGATCGGCGGGACACAATATGAGCTGCTCGAACTTGAAGAATTCGTGGACGCGGATGAGGCCTTTGATGTCCTTTGAATGGGCGCCGGCCTCGCGGCGATAGCAGGGCGAAAAGCCGAGATATCTGCGCGGCAAGTCCTTTTCGTCGAAGACTTCGTCGGCATGCATGCCCATAAGGGGCACCTCTGCTGTTCCGACGAGATAGTCGCTGTCCTGCGTCTTGTAGAGGTCGTCCTCGCCTGCCGGCAGATACCCTGTCCCGTACATGATCATTTTGCGGACGATGACCGGTGGAATGACCGGGGTGAATTTCTTTTCAGAAAAGAATTTTAAAGCATACTGCCAGATAGCGAACGACAGCTTTGCACCGTCGCCTGTCAAAAAATACCCGCGGAAGCCGTGCACCTTTTGGCCGCGCTCAAAATCCGCCATCCCGTGCAGGTTCATGAGCTCGACATGGTCTTTCGGCTCGAAGGCGAACTCCGGCTTCTCGCCCCAGACTTTGACCTCCTTGTTGTCCGCATCGGTGGCGCCGTCGGGCACGCTCATGTCAGGGATGTTCGGCACACGCAGCATGAGGTTCTGCCATTCCTTCATCACTTCTTTTAGTTCCAGCTCCTCTTTTTCGAGGGATTCCTTGACCGTCTTCATCGCTGCGATCATCTTTTGCCGGTCTTCCGGAGATTTTGCGGTCGCGATGGCGTTGTTCGCGGCGTTCTGCTCTGCGCGCTTCGCTTCGGCGCTCGCGAGGATGCTTTTCCGTCTGTCGTCAAGTGCGATGAGCGCGTCGAGGTCTATGTCAAAGCGCTTCTTCTTTGCCCCTGCCGCTACCAAGTCCTTGTTTTCTCTGATGAATTTGATGTCTAGCATAATGGTTCAAGTATAAATCAAAACGGGCAAAGTTGAAAGTGGGAATCTTCGGCTGGTCATTTTTGCATATTTTATCTGTTGAACTCGTGAAATAAAGATTTCTTTAGAATTTTTTTAACTTTTCTTAATAACTTTTTTGTACAATGCCGACATTATCATAACTTTAACCAAAAAATATGAATAAGGAAACAAAAGCGAAAATTGCTCTTTTCGAAAGCGAAAACGGCAGAGTAGAGTTTCACGCCGACATTAAAAATGATACCTTGTGGGCGACACAAGCACAGATATCCGAACTATTCGAAGTCAATATTCCTACGGTCAATGAGCACTTGAAAAATATCTTCAAGACAAATGAATTGAAAGAAGTTTCAGTTATTCGGAAATTCCGAATAACTGCCAAAGATGGCAAGCAATATCTCACTCAATTCTATAATCTCGATGCGATACTAGCTGTTGGTTATCGAGTAAATTCCAAGAAAGCGACCAAGTTTCGTATCTGGGCCACAGGCATTCTCCGCGACTATCTAATCAAAGGTTTCAGCTTGAACCGTCATATACTTTCCAGGTCAAAAGAAAAGATTGATGGCGTGGATGAAGCCATAGAATTTATGAGATCAAAGTTGCCAGGTGGGCCATTAAAAGCAAAGGTTACCATGCGAGTGACAAAGGATGTTTCGGAAGCGTGAATAATACCATGTTTGCAGCAACATATTATGAACAAGCATTATGCAAAGAATGCATAATGCTCATATCGAACAAAGTATAACCAAAACCATGCACACCATATTCGAACTAAATAAAGAAGAATGGCCCGAGCTCTTGCACGAGATGAACGACCCGCCAAAGCAGCTCTATTGTATCGGCACGCCGCCACCGACAAAAGCCATATATTTGACGGTCGTCGGCTCACGCACGCCGACGGACTATGGGCGCGATTGCGTCCGCAAGCTCGTGGGTGGCCTCATCGGCTACCCTATCGTGATTGTCTCCGGTTTGGCGCTCGGCATCGACGGCATGGCGCATGCGGCGGCGCTCGATGTCGGGCTGAAAACGGTCTCATTTCCTGGAGGTGGCCTCGAATGGAACAAGCTCTATCCAGGAGAGCATCGTGGCCTTGCCGACAGAATAATCTCTGCAAAAGGCTGTCTCTTGTCGGAATTTCCGTACAACAAATATCCGAGTTCGCCATGGGTCTTCCCGCAGCGCAATCGTCTGATGGCAGGCTGCTCGAAAGCCACCCTTATCATCGAAGGGCGCCTCGACAGTGGTAGTCTCATTACCACTGAGCAGGCTTTTGGCTACAACCGTTCAGTGCTTGCGGTGCCCGGCTCGATTGACAATCCTCTCTCGGAGGGGCCAAACAGGCTCTTGCACATGCATGGCTCCCTTGCGGTCACCTCTGCAAAGGACATCCTCGAAGAGCTTGGTTTTGAAGCGAGCGATGCTCCGCCTACCATCACGCCGGAACGGCTCGCAACGCTCGACCCACTGTCGCGGCGCGTCATCGACTGCCTCGAGAATGGTCCATTGAACAAGGATAACCTCTGCCGCGACCTGGGCATGCCGATGACCGAGCTGAATCCTCTCGTCTCGTTCCTCGAGATCGATGGCCTCGTGAGGACGAACGGCAATGTTGTGAGGAGAGTGAGGTAAAGGGAAAAAGTCCATAAAGTCGAAAGTCCCTAGTCAAAAGTCAAAACATTATTGACCTTCGACTAGGGACTAGGGACTTTTGACTATTCCAATATCTCCTTCGGCTGGATCGCTGCGATCATCTTTGCTTTTGGCGAGCCGGCGTAGCCGGTGCCTGCCGGGATGAGGCGTCCGATGATGACGTTCTCCATGAGGCCCTGCAAATCGTCTTCGGCGCCGCGGACGGCATTGCCGATGAGGACACGAGTCGTGTGCTGGAACGAGGCTGCGGAGAGGAAGCTCTTTCGGGACAGCGATACTTCGGTGATGCCGAGCACGATCGGCTCGGCCGTCGCCGGAGTGTTTCCTGTAGCCTTGGCCTTTCTGTTCTCATCGGCCAGCTGGCTGTCATCGACGACCATGCCGTCGGCCAGGTTCGTGTCGCCGGCGTCTTCGACGCGCTTTCGGCTGAACATCTGCTTGACGATGACCTCGATGTGCTTCCTGGACACGGTCTCGCCCTGGAGCTCGTAGATCTTGCCGACTTCGCTGATGACGTATTCCTTTGCGCGCTCTGCGCCTGCATTCTCGAATATGTCGCTGATGTCGGCCGAGCCGTCGGTCAGGATGTCGCCTTTCTTCACCTTGTCGCCTACTTTGACGTACAACGTGCGGCGATAGTGGAAAGGATATTCGATGGCTTCGGTCGCGGCAGTGCCATTGGCCGACTTTTTCTTTGATTTCGCCTTGGCTGGCACGATATGGTCTATGTCAGGGATGATGACGATGATTTTTTCCTTATTCATGTCGCGTATTTCGGAGACGGTTCCGTCGACGGAGGCGACGACAGCCGGGTTGCGAGGGCTCCTCTTCTCAAAGATCTCTTCGACTCGAGGAAGGCCGGCTGTGATGTCGCCTGCCGCCGACGCAGCGCCGCCGGAGTGGAAAGTGCGCATGGTGAGCTGTGTGCCTGGTTCGCCGATGGCCTGGGCGGCCACGGTGCCGACCGCTTCGCCGAGAGCGATCATCTCGTTACGCCCCAGGTCGAGGCCGTAACATTGCGCGCAGACGCCGCGGATCGTCTTGCACGACAAGGGCGATCGGACATGGATGGCGGTGATGCCGGCTGCTTCGATCGATTGGGCTTCTCCCTTTGAGAGGAGGTGGCCTTTCTTGAACGAGACCTTGCCGTCAGCGGATGCGACGTCCTCGGCCAGGACACGGCCGCGAATGTTCTTTGAAAGAGGGATCTCGATGCCGGATGCGCTCTGCTTCTTTATGACGATGCTTTCCTTTGTGCCGCAATCGTCCTCGCTGATCATAACGTCCTGCGCCACGACGAAGAGCTTGCGGGTGAGGTAGCCGGCCTTTGCGGTGTTGAGCGCCGTGTCAGTCAGACCTTTGCGCGCGCCGTGAGTGGTGATGAAATATTCGATCGGCGTGAGGCCTTCTTTTGCGCATGACAAGATCGGGAATTCGATGATCTCGCCGGATCCTGAAGCGATGAGGCCTTTCATGCCGGCCATCTGGGTTATCTGCGCCATAGAGCCGCGGGCGCCTGACGTGATCATGTCGTAGACCGGACCCATCTTGTCGAGTGAAGCCGGGATGAGCTTCTCGACATCGCTCTTTGCCTTGTGCCAGAGCTCGATGTTCTTGCGCTTGCGCTCTTCTTCGGTCAAAAGGCCTTCCTCGTATTGCTTGATCGAGAGGTCGTTCTGGATCTTTGCCTTTGCGATGACGTCATATTTTCCGGCTGGGATGACGATGTCGTCGAGTCCCCATGTCGTTCCCGAATACGTAGCATAGCGGAAGCCGAAATTCTTCACTTTGTCGAGGATGCCCGGAATGGCGGAGATGCCGTGGAGCGTGATGAGGTCATCGATCGTAGCGGAAAGCTTGCTGCGGTTTATCTCTTTGTTGATGAACGGATAATCGGCCGGAAGGATGTCGTTAAAGAGGATGCGGCCGACGGTCGTCTCGAATAGCTTGCCCTCGAATTGGGCGTATTTCGCCGAGTCGTTCGGCATTATCCTTATCTTTGAGCGATAGTCGACGACGCCGTATTCGCGGGCGAGAACCGCTGCTGCCGGGCTCTCGAATACCTTGCCTTCGCCAATGCCTCCTTCTACCGTCTTTGTTATCCAGAAGCAGCCAAGGACGATGTCGAGGAGCTTGGATATGATTGTCGGATCGCCGTTGCCAGGCTTCAGGATGTTCTTGTCAGAAGCCATGATCTCGCGGGCTTCGGTCTGGGCTTCGATGCCCAAGGGCACGTGGACGGCCATCTGGTCGCCGTCGAAGTCTGCGTTGAAAGCGGTGCAGACCAATGGGTGCACCTGGATAGCGTTGCCTTCGATGAGGATCGGCTTGAAGGCCTGAATGCCGAGGCGGTGCAAGGTAGGCGCGCGGTTCAAAAGCACGTACTTGTCCTTGATCACTTCTTCCAAAATTTCCCAGACTTCCTTGGCCTGATCATCGATGAGGCGTCCTGCTCCACGGATGTTGTAGGCGAGCTCGCGCTGGAGAAGGCCTTTGATGATGAACGGACGGAACAATTCGAGGGCCATATGTTTTGGCAGACCGCACTGATTGAGGTGGAGCTCGGGGCCGACGACGATGACGGAACGGCCGGAATAGTCGACGCGCTTGCCGAGGAGGTTCTGGCGGAAGAGGCCGCGCTTGCTCTTTATATTATCTGAAAGCGATTTGAGAGCGTGCTTCTGGGCAAAAGCTGATTGTGCAGCGTTCGCATTGCCGTGACGGATCGAGCTGTCGATGAGGGCATCGACGGCTTCCTGGAGGATGCGCTTTTCGTTGCGAAGGATGACATCCGGCGCGTGAATTTCCTTTAATTTAACCAAACGGTTGTTGCGGTTGATGACGCGGCGATAGAGGTCATTTACGTCTGAAGTTGCAAAACGGCCACCGTCGAGGGCGACCATCGGGCGCAAGGCCGGCGGAATGACTGGAATGCGCACGAGGAACATCCATTCAGGGCGAGAATTCGACTTGATCATCGATTTGACCAATGAAAGTCTGCGGGAGAGCTTCTCGTGCTCGAGCGAGCCTGCGCTTTCGAGCTCTTTTTCGAGGTTGACCTTGAGCTTTTTCAAGTCGATGTCTTTGAGGATATTGTAGATCGCCTCGGCGCCGATGCCAGCTTCGAAGATGCTCCCATATTTCATCGAGAATTTATGGAATGCAGCTTCGTCCATGACAAAGCCTTCCGTGAGCGATTCTATCTCGCGACGCGCATTGACGAACAATTCCTTGAGAGCTTCTTTTGTTTTATCGTCATTCGCCGTTTTCACCTTTGATTTGTATTCGCTGTCGAGGTCTTTGAGGAACTTCTCCTTTTCGTCCTCGTGGACTTTTGAGACGATGTAGCCGGCGAAATAGATGACTCTCTCGAGGTCGCCTGTCGGCAAGCCCATGATGAGCCCGATGCGGCTCGGCATGGAGCGGAGGAACCAGATGTGCGAGACCGGCACGGACAATTCGATATGGCCCATGCGGTCGCGGCGGACGATCGAGCGCGTCAGTTCGACGCCGCATTTTTCGCAGATGATGCCCTTGTAGCGGATGCCGCGATATTTGCCGCAGTAGCACTCGAAGTCGCGATCTGGACCAAATATCTTTTCGTCGAAAAGACCGCTCTTTTCCGAGCGCTGTGTTCGGTAGTTGATCGTTTCCGGTTTCGTCACTTCACCATACGACCATTCGACAATTTTCTCCGGCGATGCTAGCGACAGCTTGACTATATCGAAATCGCGGAGCTCGAGGGTCGTCTTTTTGTTGTTGAGTGTTGTTGTAGTCATGTTGTTATTTTTATCGAATGGTTGTTAATTATTGGTAAAGTGGAAAGTTGATAATATTTGATCACCGATATGATCTCGCGGGTTATTGTAAATTTCTTCAATTAAATAATTCGTTCCGTTCTTTGTCAGAGAATATTGAGTATAAGGACCACTCTGAGTTCCTGCTGCAAAATCTGTCTTTGTTGCAGTAACATCAGCAACCGTAACGTTCGAAGCCGAAGCAGATGCGGCAGGTTGCGAAGCAGCGCCAATATTTATACTGACTTCGAAATCACCAGCTGAGCCAGGCGTCAAATTAGTTTTCTTCAAAGTGATTTCATTGTTACCTGCCCCATTCCATGTCCCCATCTGGACATTCCAAGTGCTCGGATATCCGATCGAAAATCCATACTGGCTATTTGTATACGTCTGGGAAGTGATTATGGAAGGTAAAGAAACAATGGTGAAATAATTGTCACTCGAATCTTCTTTTCCAGAGGAGGTTATGTGAATCTTGTACGAACCTACCGGGAAGTTCTGAGGTATCGTCCAGGAATAGCTTCCGGTATTAGGAGCACTAACATCGATCAAACCTTCATTTGCAAGATTTCCTGTTGTATCGTCCACTGACAAAGCGACATTGCTTGCATTAGAATTTACAGTCCATGCAATGTTCACCGTATTACCAGGTTGATAACTCTCTCCACCGTTCGGCGAAAGGACGGTGATGGAAGGTTGAGATGTTGAAGTAGTAACACCTTTTTGTCCTATATATGCACTTGATTCCGCTTGAATAGTCTGTGTCTGTTGTTCTTGGTTCACGGGTGTCGCAACTGAAGGATCAGTTGCAGTGATAGTATTTACAAGGTATTTCTGATCAGAATAACCACTGCCATCATTTGTTGACACAACAAGAAAATTACTTGCACTCAGAGGTATTATTGAGTCAGCACCAAATCTTTTTGCGCCAGAAAATATATGAAGTCCACCCATTGTGTTGTTCGAAACATCAGTGGCTGTAATAGTTCCAGCTGCGCGGTTGCCGCTCGGTGTTTCTGACAGATTTTCATACATCCATGTGTGTACGCTTGGACTAAAGAAATATGTTTGATCCACTCCGACAGGACTGGCAGATTTTGTCTGACCAAGTTCTGTTATCGATAAGCTAGAAGAATGGAACTCTTGGATTGTTACGCCTGATTGTGGTTGATTTCCGTGCACATTCAACTCTTTCATTATTGTTCCTCCTTGAAACCATCCATTATTATCTGGGCTTGTCACCGTTTCTTGCATCACCGTCCACGTATTCGGATACCAGAAAGAGAAGCCAAAATTTGAATCAGTATATTGTGACATACCTGAAACACTTACTCGGGACGAAGTAGGAATGCTCGATGTAGCATTCGAAGTACCTATGCTTGTCGTGCTCGCATGATCGCTCTGCGCCGCTACCTGACTAGCCATTTGCGCCGCCTCTTCCCCTTGTCCCTTTTCATGTTTATAGGCAAGATACGCGCCGCCGGCGACGAGGACCGCTACGAGAGCGATGACGAGAGGAATGATATAACCTGATTGTGAGTTATTTTTCATGGTTTTTTGATGTCCAAGATGTCATCTTGGAAATTATTCCTCCTCTGTCGACTGCGACTTGGAGAGTAATTCGACGTTGAGGGCGAGACCGCGAAGCGTTTTGAGGAGCACGTTGAACGATGCCGGGATGTTCGGTTGCTTGAGATTCTCGCCTTTGACGATACTATCGAATGCTTGCGAACGGCCCTGGATGTCGTCTGATTTGATCGTCAAGATCTCGCGCAAGGTGTATGCTGCGCCGTGACCGAGCAATGCCCAGACTTCCATTTCGCCGAAACGCTGGCCGCCGCCTTGGGCCTTGCCGCCCAATGGCTGCTGCGTGATGAGAGAGTATGGACCGATCGAGCGCATGTGGATCTTGTCTTCGACCATGTGGTGCAGTTTCAGGATGTACATGTAGCCGACTGCGACCGGTTTGTCGAAATACTCGCCGGTGCGGCCGTCGCGCAATTTCATTTTGCCAGTTTTGTCAAAGCCTGCCTTCACAAGCTCTTCGCGTATCTCTGTGTCAGTCGCACCAGTGAAAGGAGGAACGATGGCCTGATAGCCAAGGGCGTTCGCGGCGAGTCCGAGGTGCAATTCGAGGATCTGTCCGAGGTTCATGCGGCTAGGAACGCCGAGCGGAGTGAGGATGACGTCGACGGGGGTGCCATCATCCATGTATGGCATCTCTTCTTCGGGCAAAATGCGGGAGATGACGCCCTTGTTTCCGTGGCGGCCTGCCAGCTTGTCGCCGACCGAGACGTTACGGACCTGGGCGACTTCGATGTAGATCCTTTTGATGATGCCGGACTCGAGTTTGTCGCCCTTCTCGCGAGAGAAGACTTTGACCGAGATGACGCGACCGCGCTTGCCGCCCTCCATTCTCTTTGAGGTGTCTTTGACGTCGCGGGCCTTTTCGCCGAATATCGATCGGAGCAGTCGCTCCTCGGGAGTGAGCTGCGTCTCGCCTTTCGGTGAGATCTTGCCGACCAAAATGTCGCCGGGACGGACTTCTGCGCCGACGCGGACGATGCCGTCTTCGGCGAGGTTCTTCAGCTTTGCTTCGCCGACGTTCGGGATGTCGCAGGTCGTGACTTCGGGGCCGAGCTTGGTGTCGCGGACGTTGACGACGAATTCTTCGATGTGGATCGAGCTGAATTTGGAATTTTTGACGACGCGCTCTGACAGGATGATGGCGTCTTCGTAGTTGTTGCCGGACCATGACATGAACGCGACGAGCATATTGTGGCCGAGAGCGATCTCGCCGTTGTCAGAGGTCGAAGTGTCGACGAGGACGTCGCCCTTCTTGACCTTTTGGCCGACAGAAACCGTCGGACGCTGATGAAACACAGTAAAGCCGTTCGTGCGCGAGAAATGCACGAGATCGTATTCGTGTTTCTTGTTGCCTTTTTCCGGAGCTTTATCCGCCTCAAAGACGATGCGCGAGGCGTCGACGTGCTTTATCTCGCCGTCAGCCGGGGCGAGTATGATGCGGCCGGTGTCTTCGACAGCTTTCCGTTCGATGCCTGTTGCGACCAATGGCGCCTCTGGGACGAGGCACGGCGTGGCTTGTTTCTGCATGTTCGAACCCATGAGCGCGCGGTTAGCGTCGTCGTGGTTCAGGAACGGGATGAGCGAGGTGGCGACCGAGAAAGCCTGGTTCGTCGAGACGTCGATGTAGTCGACCTCGTTCTTCTTGGCCAAGCCTGGGCGGCCGTTGATGCGGACTTCGACTTCGTCATCGGTTATGTTGCCTTCTTTGTCATACGGGATGGCGGCATGGGCGATGCGGAAATTCTCTTCTTCGAGGGCATTCAGATATTGTATGTCTTTCGTGATCTTGCCGTCTTTCACCTTTGCATACGGCGTTTCGATCATGCCGAAATCGTTCAGACGGGCGTACATGGCAAGGTGGAGGACGAGGCCGATATTCGGGCCTTCAGGTGTGTGTATCGGGCAGAGGCGGCCATAGTGCGATGGGTGCACGTCGCGCACTTCGAATCCAGCGCGTTCGCGGGTGAGTCCGCCGGGGCCGAGGGCCGTCATGATGCGCAAGTGCTCGATCTCGCCAAGGACGTTTTCCTGGAGCATGAACTGCGACAACTGGTTCGTGGTAAAGAATTCCTTGATGCGGGCCTGGAGCGGACGCGGGCTAATGAAATTGACCGGCAGGCTGATGTCAGGCTCGATGGTGGACATGCGGTCTTGGATGTTGCGCTTCATCTGAGTCATGCCGACGCGGACTTTTTGCTGGAGCAATTCTCCGACAAAGCGGACGCGGCGCGATCCGAGGTGGTCGATGTCGTCTTCGACTGCCTCCGGGTCGTTGTTCAATTTGACGATATGGGCGACGACGGTCGCGAGGTCGCTCGCATTCAGCGTCTTGCGTTCCATCTCGGTCTCTTCCATCGATTTTGCAAAGCGCTTGTTAAAGCGGAAACGGCCGACACGCGAAAGGTCGTAACGCTCTGGTGTAAAGATATCACCGATAAACTCGCGGGCGTTCTCTGCTGTGGCCAGGTCGCCGTCGCGGAGACGCTTGTGGATCTCGATGAACGATTCGTCGATCGTTTTTGCGTGGTCTTTCGAAAGGGTCAATTCGATCACTTTTCGGGCGAACTCGTCGCCAGCGAACATATCCATGATGGCTTCGTTCGTGTTGGCGCCCAAAATGCGCAGAAGAAACGTGACCGGGAACTTTCTTTTGCGGTCGATGCGGGCGATGATGGTGCCGTCAGTGTCGGTCTCGATCTCGATCCAGACGCCTCGCGACGGGATTATCTTTGCGCCAAAGAGGTTTTTGCCGCGAAGCTCGTTCAAGGTGAAGAAGATGCCGAATGAACGGGCCAATTGCGGAGATATGATGCGCTCGATGCCGTTGATGATGAAGGTGCCGTGATTCGTCATGAGAGGCACCTCTGAAAGGAAGATCTCCTGCTCCTTTGTCGAATTGAGGGATTTGTTCCGCAGCTTGACCGTTGCCTTGAGCTGGCCTTCATAGGACAGCTTGTTGACCTTGGCGTATTCCTCGGTGTATTTCGGCAGTGACACCTCAAAAGAGCCGAATGACAGCTCGAATTTCTTCTTTGCATAGTCCTCGATCGGCGAGAATTCCTTGAGGGCCTGACCGATGCCGTTCTCGATAAACCATTTATATGAATCGAGCTGGGCCTGGATCAGGTTCGGCATCGGCGTCAATGCTTCCTTGAAACGGCTGAAGTATTTCTTTGGGCGGTGTGCAGCGGTATGGGGCATGGTTAATGTAAAATTAAAAAAGCAAAATGCAAAATTGATAAAGAAAAACGGGGCCAAATTAGTAAAACCTCGGGAACATTACAACGAGCGGCTAGTACTCGAATCGCACCCGAACATCGAACGCCAACGCAAAAAATCCAAATGACGAATCTTTGGATTTTTTTATTGGTGTATGATCATGTGTTTATTTTTTAAACAAACCGTGAACAGCCGTTGACGACAAAAACGGCCGAAGGCGCTATGTTTAGGAGTAGTAGTTACTGACAGAACCGATCCAATGCTGTGCAATCCTTCGCTGTCAGGCAGAACTCAATCTGCGAAGATAGTGACACCCTAGCATATATAAAGAAGGATGCAATATTGACATTACATATGTAAAGTGATATAAAAGCATTAAACAAACTTAAACATTGAACAAAAGGATAGCTCATGACAAATACAGGCGACAGGCAAGAAGCAGCCGACATTCTCGCGAAAGCGAAGACATTCATCATCGACGGAGAAATAGACGGCAAGACATTTGATCTCACAGAGTCGATCGCTGGCAGATTGCTCTTTGCTGGAGCGCCGGATGTCGTTGTTATCATAAATTCGAGAGGCGGCGTGACATCTGCCGGTTTAGATATCTTTGACATCCTGGATACATATCCTGGTCACAAAACGGCGGTTGTATATAGCTCGGCGCTCTCTTGTGCGTCTATCATCCTCCAAGCGTGCGATGAGCGCCTTTGCGCGAGACACGCAGAGATCAAGATTCATGACGTAGCCATGGAGCTCTCCCTCACGATTGCCCGCAACGAACACAAATTCGCGATGTGGACCAAAGAAAGGGAGAAGACGCAGGCAAAAATCGATCGCATATTCTGCGAGCGGACTGGTCTGCCGATGAAAAGGATCCGAGCCCTTTCAGAAAAGAACAAGCTGCTTGCTCCGACAGAGGCATTGCGCTACAACCTCATCGACCGGATCCTGACCAAGGCCGACATGGCAAAGCATTTCCGACCGGAGGTTTTGGAAAAAATCAACAAGGCCCAATAGGTTTGCTTGAATACAATTCACGAGCGGGACGCCACAAACGTCTCGCTTTTTTATTTACATTTAATACACATCGTCATGCGAGCCGATTGATTCAGGGTAGATCAGCTTGTCGTCAAAAGAGAATACGAGTCGGTACGTATAATTGATATTGCAAGCATACGAGCCCGACAGCGCTCCGTGCAATTTGTGCGTGCCGAGAGATGCTATCCTTACGTCCGTCCGCAACAGCTTCAGTGTTCTCGCAATGTTTTGCTTCAGCTCAGGATGTTTTCGAATAAATTTCGCAAGTTCTGCCTCAAAAACCGGTGACTGAAATATGTTTCTCATAGGCTTCAAAACTAAGCCAGCTTGGCTTTCTTTGCGACGTCACGCATTAAAGCATCTACCGAAGAGTATGTTTTTCCAATGCCATTCGCTCTTTCCCATTTTGCCTGTGCAACTTGAAATTCAAGCAAAGCGCGACTAGCCATTTTTACCAGTTTTTCAACTTGGTCTGCTTTTTTCTTTAGTGTAAGTAAAGTCATAATGCCTATAGTATAACGTACGAGACAGTATTGTGAATACTTGACATTTTGGTATTTAGTGATTATCAAGACTCTCGTTCGCTCTCCCGATCCGTTGTCCGCCAATGTGCGGGACGAATCAGGAAAGCTGACGAGGGTCCTTTTTGTTTTCGATCCACTATTCTGGCGAGTAGTGCACTATCGTTGGGAGTAGTGGTTGCTGCAGAGAGGGTGTCCTGTTTCAGTGTCCAAAAAAGTCGGCAATATTCTTGCCAACTTTTCGAGGGAGGCGAGGTGGTCTTTTTCAATGCTTACAGAAATTAACAATTTTCTTGTTAATTTCTGGAGTGACAGAAAAAACTCCTACTTCTTCTCCTTGAACTCCGCCCTGCTTTGCTCTTACTTTGTTCGAGCTACGCAGGACCTAGCGATAATTTGGAGTTACTTTTTTTCTTTAAACTCGGCATCCTTTACATTATCAGTGCCGCCTTGCGGGCCGTTGCCACCATTTGAATCACCAGGATTTTTCTTCATATCCTTCATGGCGTCGCTTATTGGGTTGCTATCATCTTGCTTCATATACTGCCCTATCTTCTGAATCTCATCCGACAGCGCGGTAGTTGAAGCCTTTATAGCCGCGAGATCAGGCGTTGGCGAATCTTTGACGCGCTTCAAATCCGCGATCTTGTCTTCGATCGTTTTACGCAAGTCAGCAGGAACTTTGTCGCCGGCATCCTTCAAGGACTTTTCGGCTGTGTAGACGAGCTGTTCAGCGATGTTCTTTGCTTCGACCGCCTCTTTTTTGGCCGCATCAGCTGCCGCGTTCAGTTCGGCGTCCTTTTTCATCTTTTCCACTTCTTCTTTTGACAAACCTGACGAAGCGGTTATTTTTATGCTGTTCGACTTCCCTGTCGCCTTGTCCTTTGCCGACACGTTCAGGATGCCGTTTGCGTCGATGTCAAAGGTGACCTCGATCTGCGGCATGCCGCGCGGCGCCGGACTAATGCCGCCGAGGTTGAATTGGCCGAGGGATTTGTTGTCAGAGGCAAGAGGTCGTTCACCCTGGGTGATGTGAATAGTCACTTCCGTCTGATTGTCCGCCGCTGTCGAGAAGGTCTGCGAGCGCTGGGTCGGCACCGTCGTATTCTTTTCTATCAATTTCGTCGCTACGCCGCCCATCGTTTCGATGCCGAGAGACAACGGAATGACATCGAGGAGAAGGACATCATGAACATCGCCACCGAGGATTCCGCCTTGGATAGCAGCGCCTACCGCAACCACCTCGTCTGGATTGACGCTCATATTCGGCTCCTTGCCAAAATATGCTTTGACCGCAGCCTGGATCGCAGGCATGCGCGTCTGGCCGCCGACGAGGATAACTTCATTGAGGTCGCCTGTTTTGAACGGCGACGCATCGAGCGCGCGTTTTGTGATCATCATGGCGCGATCTATGAATTCTGCGCAGAGATTCTCGAGCTGCGCGCGAGTGAATGTGACGAGCAAGTGTTTTGGCCCATCAGCTCCGCTCGTTATGAACGGGATGTTTATCTCTGTCTGCATGGCCGTCGACAATTCGATCTTTGCTTTTTCAGCAGCTTCGTCGAGACGTTGCAGTGCAAGGGCGTCCTTCTTCAGATCGACGCCGTTCTCTTTCATGAAGGTGTCCGCAAGCCAATTGACGATCTTTGCATCGATGTCGCGACCTCCGAGATGGCTGTCTCCGTCGGTCGACTTGACCTCGATCGTATCAGCGCCCACTTCGAGCACGCTGATGTCGAATGTTCCGCCACCAAAGTCGAACACTGCGATCTTCTCGTCCTTCTTCTTGTTAAAGCCGTATGCCAAGGCCGCGGCCGTCGGCTCGTTTATGATGCGCTTGACGTCGAGTCCGGCGATCTGTCCGGCATCTTTCGTTGCCTGGCGCTGGCTATCGTTAAAGTAGGCTGGCACCGTAATGACCGCCTCCGTTATCTTTTCTCCCAGGCGCGTTTCAGCGTCTGTCTTCAATTTTTGCAAGATCATTGCGCTGACTTCCTCTGGTCGCATCCACTTGCCGGCGAGGTTGACTTCGATGCCGCCCGATGCTGATTTGCGAGTTTCGAATGGCACGTTCTTGATGTCCTTTTGCACGCCGGGATCATCGTAGGTGTGACCCATGAAGCGTTTGATCTGAAAAATCGTATTTTTCGGGTTCGTCACCGCCTGGCGCTTTGCAAGGAGGCCGACGAGCCGTTCGCCTGTTTTAGATTGAGCGACAATTGAAGGCGTCGTTCGCGCGCCTTCTGCATTTTCGAGGACCTTTGGCGTTCCCGCTTCCATCACCGCCACTGCCGAGAACGTCGTTCCGAGGTCGATTCCTATTATTTTTGACATATTTTTTTAAGTTATTAGTTGTTAATTTAAGGTTGAATAATACGGGTATTTTTGGGACTTGATTGCACTTGACAATATACTTGAGTGGTGCTATAATCTTTATCAGATAAAAATTATGAACATTGACAACAAGAAGCGACCTGGAAACTACATGGCGGCTCTCTTTGGCAATCCCGAGATTAACATCGTGATTCCAAATGATGTCCCGCTCATGTTCGACATCCAGTCGCGAGTCGACACTTGTGCGACTCTTCATGGAGACAAGATTACTATCGCAGTTCCGCTCCCAACCCGTTACGTAGGTAAAGTCCTGCGCAGGTTATGGAGATATAAGTTTGAAGTTGAACACAAAACCCTTGAAGATGGTCGAGATTTCACATTTCTCCGATTCATCCGTAGAAGGAAATTCTTCTTCTTTTGAACCTCTTGGTAGATTGAAAGGATTTGTTATGAACATGTTAGCTATCATCTTTATTCTCATCGTCTGTGTAATTGTAGTAGGTATCCTTTTGTTGGTGTTAGTCGTAGAACCACTACAAAAACGGAGATGGAATAAAGAGATGATTCACCTTCACGGTCTGATTATGGATGATCCCAATTCAGATCCTGCCTTGGTCAAAGCAAGTGAGGAAGTACGGCAACTCATCAAACTTGATAATCGAGTCCGTGCCCGGCTATCCCCCTTCCGTTGTTTACGACGGAATTAAGAGAAAATGATTCACAAAGCGGCTTGACATCATGTCGGCCGCTTTTTCTTTTCCCAATTTTTTAATGAGCTATTTGCCCTGACGGCCTGGGGTGTCGGTGTCCTTTTTTAAAGTATTTTTACAATGTACGTACATTGTAAAAACTGACTAAAAAAGCATATAGCTACCCCACACGCTCAATCATTTTTGCCAAGCCTACTTTTTTGATGGTCTACCCTTCACTCACCTCCACAATCTTCGCCGGACTCCTCTGCCCTTTCACCAACTTGACCGACTGGTTTGGATAGAAGCCGCGCATGATCTCGAGGATCCGCTTGTTGGCCATATTCCGCTCGGCTTCTTCGCGGACAGAGATGTGGTAGAGATCCTCCGACTTTTTCTCTACCTTTTCCTTTTTTGAGCCTGCCGTTACTTTGATTTTAATGAACATACGTATTCAAGTTAAGAATTCGATCCGTAGATATTTCGAGATAACGCGTAATTGATGAAAGGGTGGAACATCCATTTTCACTCGATTTTTTAATTGCAAATCATTTACAATTAAATCCAGAAGTGTGGCTTATTTTCGTAAAGTAATTGCAAACCATTTGCAATTAGATTTTCTTCAGTAATGGCAATGTCCCTCCCAGCCTATCTAGCCCGCCCGCCTTCTCTGCCTACACTTCTATCCTGCCTATATCTCAATCTATCTATCGTGCCTATACTAGATTGATGCACTCAATCGCGCGGAGGTTTGCATCTTCAAGCCCGCGACATTTCATAATCGTGGGTCTCCGCAAAATCATTACAAGGAAGGCGCCCGCGTCGGTTGGCTCATGAAGAACTCAAGCGAGGAAAAGTAGGGCGAAGCGACTCGTGACCGCGATTTGACGCGCGATGAGATTATTTTAGCGGCGGCCTTTGTGCACGGTAGGCAGAGCTTTGACCACGGCGTCGATTTGGCGACGCGGCCGGGCAGTGCGGCATTCGTTGCATTAAAGATCGGCTGTGCCGAGACGAACTGCGCGCGCACTTCCCCGTCGACGAGAGAAACGAGGAAAAGGACGCGGAATTGCCGGCCGGTGCGGTCTGTCAGGATTTTTTCGGCAAATCGGGATTGTAGATGAGGTGTCAACATAGTGATAATTACGGCTAGTATAGCTCAAATGGTGCAAAAATCAACAGCTACGAGACACGACTTTCGACAGGATCGTCTGTAAGGACAGCCCTTTTCATACGTCAGCATAACGACGGTACTAGCAGCGCAATGACGCTTTTGCGTGCTATACTAATGACCATGCAAACATTGATCCATGCCGACATCTTTTTCTTTGTCACGACTATCATCGAGGTGATCGTGGCGGCCGTTCTCATCGTCGTTTTGGTCTATATCGCCGTCATTTTGGCAGATATCCGCGAGCTGTCTCGCACGATCAAAACAGAAGGCGCCGAGATAATCAATGATGTCCATTCATATCGGCAAGAGATAAAGGAAGAGGCAAAATATGCGATGAAGAATAATTCGTCGACTATGGCGGCTTTCTTTGCCCTCGTCGCGAGCGTGTTCGCGAATAGAAAATCTAATAATAATAAAAAACAAACACATGAAGAATAAATCGAATTCAAATGCGACTGGCACCGGAACAGCGATCAAAGTAGGTGCTGGAATCGCCGCTTTGGCCGCTGCAGCGGCCGGGGCTTATTATCTCTATGGCTCATCAGCCGGCAAAGTCAACCGTAAAGCCGTCAAAAGCTGGATGCTCAAGGCAAAAGCCGATGTCATGGACGAGATGGAAAAAATGAAAGAAGTCAACGAAGGCGCTTACAAAGAAGTCATCGCAAAAGTGGCAAAGAAATACAAGGACATAAAGAATATGGATCAAGCCGAGCTTGCGAGCCTCGTAGGCAGCCTTCAAGGCCATTGGAAGGATATAAAGTCAGAGATAGAGAAGGCCGGAGTCCCTGCAAAGGCCAAGCGTTCTGTCCATCCCAAAAAAGCTTCTGCAAAGAAATAAATAATAATCCGCTGCTGTAGTTGCCTTATAGCCCGAGCACCTGGACCAGATTTATCGGGCCGTAACTGAAATAGTAAAAGCACAGCCACACGAGCACTACTATGAGCAGTACTGCAAGCAAAGCTTGTTGGTTTGAATTGCCTTTTTGCATTTGTTAATTTTTTCAGGGCTTGAATTCCCCTACGCGGACCTTGGCCGGCCTCATAGGTCGGCCGTTCAGGAGGTAGCCCTTTTGCACGACTCCGATGATGATGTGATTCTTGTCCATCGAATCGACAGGCTCGTACGAAGCGGCCTCGTCGCGCATAGGGTCAAATTTCTGTTCGATCGGGTTCACTTCCTCCAGACCGACGTCGCTCAATGACTTTTTGAGCTGGTTGGCGATGTATTCGACGCCGATGCGCCAGTTCTTGTCTGCCTTTTCCCATGCCTCCTTGTTATTCATGGCGAGCTCAAAGCTGTCGAGGACGGGGATGAGGCCATCGATGAGGTGCTCGTTGGCGAATTTGATGAATTCCTTGCGATCGGCTTCGTCGCGCTTCCTCGCGTTCACGAGGTCGGCTTTGGCGCGCTGCCAGCCGGTCAGATATTCGAGCCGTTCGGTCTCGGTTTTTTTCAGCTTTTCGCGCAGCTTCTTTATCGTCTCCGCGGAGTTTTCCTCTGCGACGACTGAATCGTCTAGATCTTGATCGATATCGGCTCCGTCACTGCCGCGGGCGGCGTGGCTCGACGTCGTGTCCCTTTCAAAGACAATGTCATCGCCGTTTTTCTTATCCTCATGGTCTTTCTTCATGTCCATAAGTATACGTTGGATAGGCATGGATTGCAAAAGCAATCCCTTGACGGAGAATTCGATTACGGGTTATCATAAGGCATGTTTTTGACAAGAAAAACCGCTCTCCAATTCTTGTTCATTCTATCCATTTTTTTTATCATTCCTTCGTTCGCTTCTGCCCATGAGGTCTATGTCCTTGATTCTGCCCAAATAGCCCAGGCCGTCGGCAGCCCCTCGTTCGACATGCTCGCCGTAGCGGAACAGAATCTCGGCCAGTTCGTCTTTTGGGCTTTCATCGGAGTTCTGGTCGTTTTCGGCGTGTTCTGGATATCGATCTTGCGATTTCTCGAGCGGCGGCTCGATCCCATGCTCTCCAAGCTGCGAAAGTACACCCCTTTCATCGCCCGCGTCACGATCGGCGTCTCTTTTTTGGCCGGCGCATACTATCAGGCGACGTATGGTCCAGAGCTTCCGATTTCAAATTTTGGATCGCTCGCGGGTTTAGTCACGGCCGTCCTTGTCGCCGTCGGAGCGCTCACGGTGATCGGATTATATGTGCGCATCGCCGCCTTTGCGGCGCTCGTCATGTACCTGATCGCCGTCTATTATCACGGCACCTACATGCTGACGTACATCAATTATCTCGGTGAGATCATCGTGCTTCTCGTTCTCGGCGCGCACAGCTTCAGCCTCGATACGTATCTTGCAAAAGGAAAAGCTGTAGCGCAGAATCATCGTTCAGCATTCGTCACCTGGTCCAAGAAAATCCAGGCATATCTTGCTCCGCGAAGCTTCATGATATTGCGCGTGCTCTTTGGCATTGCGCTCATCTATGCCTCTGCTTACGCAAAGATTATCCATAACAATCTGGCGCTCTTCACCGTGGAAAAATATCATCTCGACCACATCCTCGGCTTTGAGCCGCATTTTCTCGTCCTCGGTGCGGCTATCGTCGAGCTCTTGATCGGCACGTTCTTCATACTCGGCATCGAGCTCCGCTTCACGGCACTCTTCTTCCTCTTTTGGCTGACTCTTTCGCTTATCTTCTTTGGCGAAGCCGTCTGGCCTCACCTCATGCTGATCGGCATTCCGATAGCTTATATCTGTTACGGCTACGACCAATACTCGCTCGAGGGTTGGTTGTTTAGGAAGAGGAAATACGAACCGGTGCTGTAAAAATATTCCGTGCAGTTTTTGATTTTCTTGATACAATAATCACATGTCACGCAAAACACTTGTTTGGATAGGTCTCGGAGTCGGCTCGACCGTCGGCTCGATCATTCCCATGTTCTGGGGAGCCGATGGCCTCATTTCAATGTCGTCAGTTTTTTTGTCTGCAGTCGGGGGCGTCGTTGGAATCTGGGCAGGCTGGAAAGCGTCGAATTATTTTTAGGGTAAAGAAAACGCTGAGATGACCGCGCCGCGTTTATTTATTTCTTTTTATCTTCTTCTGGCGCGAGATCCAGGCAGACCGAATTGAGACAGAATCTCTTGCCGGTCGGCGTTGGTCCATCGTCAAAGACGTGGCCGAGGTGGGAGCCGCACGTCGAACAGACGATCTCGACGCGATGCATGCCGAGTGTGTCGTCTCCGATCTCTTTGACTGCTCCCGGCAATGCCTGATCAAAGGACGGCCAGCCGGTGCCCGATTCGAATTTCGCCGTCGAAGGAAATAATGCTGTGTCGCAGACTTTGCAGATATACATGCCGGAGCGCTCCTCATGCAAAAGCTTGCCCGAAAACGGAGCCTCGGTGCCTTTTTCGCGGAGGACGCGGTATTCCTCGGGAGTGAGTTTCATTTTTAGTTCCTGTTCGTTCATATGGAGGATATACTGTGTCCAAAAGAAAATAGTTGCATCATCTCAATAGCTCCTTGAACTTTCTTTGCAATTTTTCCAATTTCGGCGCGATGACGAGCTCACAGTACGGCTGGCTCTTGTTGTTCTTGTAATAGTCGTGGTGATAGTCTTCGGCCTCGTAGAATTTTTGCAGAGGTCGGACCTCTGTCACGACAGGCTGTTCATATGCTTTCTTCTCATTCAATTCCTTGACCAAAGCCTCTGCTTTCGCTTTTTGTTCGTTGTCTGCATAATAGATCGCCGAGCGATATTGCGTGCCGACGTCGTTCCCTTGGCGGTTCAATGTCGTCGGATCGTGCGTGTTAAAGAAGACGGCAAGGAGGTCGTCGTATGAAATGATAGCCGGATCGTATGTTATCTGTATCGCTTCAGCGAAGCCTGTCGAGCCACTCGAGACATCTTCATACGACGGGTGCTTGCCGTCTCTAAGAGGAGCGCCGCCTGCATAGCCCGGCACGACTTTCTCGACTCCTTTCAGCATGGAGAAAACGGCCTCTGTGCACCAGAAGCAGCCGTTCGCAAACACTGCGATTCTGCCTTTATCTTTATCCATGATATGATTATAACAGAAAGAGTCTCAATATGAACAAGGTAAAAGCATTTCTCAGAGAGTTTTTTGCTAAAAGATACTTTAGCCGGATGAATGACAAGTATCTCAAAAAGAAGGGATGCCATCCCGGCTATCGAGAGCGCAGATTGCTGCTCGCTTTCGCAAATGCAAAGGCAAAAACATGGTTCATGGCCATAAACTGATCCGCAAACTCAAAGCTCGCCATTTGGCGAGCTCTTTTATTGTCGATCAAATATTGAATCAATATGATTCTTTTTATTTTCTCCTTCCTTTTATGATTTGCGCCGCTTTCTTTGCGTATTTAATCGCAAGGCGCTTCTTGGTCTTCTTTGACCTTGAACCGTGCAGCTGTGCTGATGCTCGTTTTGGCATGTGATTATGATTATTTGTAAGTGGGTACAGTGTACATTAAATAATACGAATCTACAAATAATTAGGCTTTGGGGTGTTCTCTAAGTAAAGTTCAAGAGCTTCGACAAGGTTTTTCACCGCTTCTCGGCGTGTCTTGCCAAAGCTCGAGACATCGATATTGAGAGCCTGCGAAACGTAATATTTTCCTTCCAAACGAGATTTTTAAAAGATATCTTCTTCATGCTTCTATTATACCATATAAAAAAGCCGCCAAACTGCCGGCGGCCTCTCGTGAACACCGGGTGGATCGGAAACATTTTATAGTGCATTGTGTCGAATTATCCGAACGTGAACGTGTACGCCCGCACGCCAGGCTGGTGAAAGATGATATCGATGCGATGTTGACCCATGACAGAGTTTGAATATAGGCTATAGAGCCGCGAGCTGGTGATGGTCAAGCTGCTACCTTGTACATCTCTTCCCTCTAAAGAAGTCGGGATCGGCTTGCCATCGATGAGCACTGTGGCTGTAACTGGCTGGCCATTTGCTGTGGCCGCCACAATGTACATTTTGCTCGCGTCAAAGACATATGAAATTGAAGTAGTGGCCGACGACGCCTGCGCATATTCCTGCTCGATATCCCATGTACCGCCCAGATAGAAAGTGTTGAGTGAAAGCTGACCAGAAGCCGATGTTGGAGGGTAGGCCTTCACACCCGACAAACCTGGTTGGCCATTGCCGAAATATTCATTCCTCATTGCGCCGAAATACGTCTCGGGACTGGCAACATTGATTTGGACTGCGCTCGGTAAAGAAGATGAAGCCGTGGTGACAGGCGCTTCGCCCAGCTTTTGATGCAGGACGTTCAGCTCCTTGACGATCTCTGCTTCCGTCTGGTCGTAATCCCCTTCGCCGATATGGTCGTAGACGATGTTCCCATTCGCATCGATCAGATATTTGTGCGGCCAATATTCGTTCTGATACGCGTTCCATGTGGCATAATCGTTGTCGAGGACGATGGGAAACGTGAGGCCGAACTGCTTTGCGGCTGCCTCGACGTTGCCGATCTCCTTTTCAAAAGCGAATTCGGGCGTGTGGATGGCGATCACTTCGAGGCCTTGATCCTGGTATTTCTGCCACCATTCCTCCAAATACGGGAACGTGCGCTCGCAATTGATGCAGGAATAATCGATGAAGTCGATCAAAACGACTTTCTTGCCTATGAATTGGCCGATGGTGATGGGAGCGCCGCCCGATGTGTTCACAAAGCCTGACGGGTCTGCGATCTCGATATACTTGCCCTCATTGCGTTCATCAGGGGTTCCCGCGTTGCTTCCTCCAAAAAGATTTTGCAAGAAAGACCCGCCGGAGCTTCCGCTCGGGTTTCCATTTGAATTAGTTGAAGTAGAAGAAGCCGAAGGCGCCGTGCTCGTACCCGTTTGGTTATCGTTGCTTTGTGCGCCGCCTAATTGATTGTTCAGTTGCGGCCTGCCTTGCAATGCGAGCGTGATCGATTGTTCGACATGCGTCACGTCAAAGAAACCGCTGTTCAGGATGTTCGCCTCGACTTCCTTGTCCCATCCGAACGATATGGCGACTGCTAAAAATATAAAAAGAACGCCCAGCGTCTTTCTGAACCAGCCATACGGGTTCGCTGCCCAGCCGAGCCTGGCGATCAGCCTCTGGCCGATCCAGGATATGAGGAGGAGCGAGAGCGCGAGGCCGACGATGTACGCAGCGAGGTCTATGAGCCCTTGCGCAAGCGACTGCGGCAATATCGTCGCCAGGATGACAAAGAACGTCGGCGAGCAGGTCGTGAACACAGGGCCGAGCGCCGCGCCGATAGCGACGTCCGCCCACCATGCTCCGCGGTGCTGGTAGCTCGCGGATAGCCATTTGTCAGGGTTCGTGTGGCCGGGGATTTTCAGCATCACTTTGGTCCATGTGTCGGGAAAGACGAGGGTCAAGCCGAAGAGGATGAGGATGGCTGCCGAGACATAGCTCCAAAATGACGGCGATGTCGAGATAAGCGCCGTCGATCCTTTGAGGATGAGGGTAAAGACGAATACGGAGATCGACAGGGCGCCGATGATGACAAATGGTCTCCTCTTGTTTCCGGCTTCAGCGACGCTCGACCCCAGGATGACCGGCAAAAGCGGCAATATGCACGGAGCAAGTATCGTCAGAACGCCGGCTATGAAAGATATGATCAAATAGGCCATAATTATTTTCCAAATATCCCTACAATTTCCCTCTGGCCGATGATGTGGCGGTCCATGGCCGAAACGATTGCATCAGCGTCGCAACAAGGATATATACGTATGGGATATCATTTGGTTTCATCTCATCTATTTCATTGGCTCGAAATCATGTTGAGCACCTTGCCGACGAGGATGCTCGAGTCGGTCTGCCGCGAATCCTGATCTGAATGGAGCACGATGATGGCTATCGGATTGTCGATTCCATTTATGGGAAGATTGAACAACGATAGCATCGTCTCTCCGGCAGGGCCGCTGCGGCCGGTCTTTCCTCCGATATAGTGCGGATCGTACGGGAACGGATCGATATTTATGAAATCATGGCCGCCGTGCTCTGTCGTCGTCGCCAGATCGAATGAAGGCATCTTTGTGATGGCAAGGACGGGTTCTTCATCCGCGTACAGATGCTGCGCCAGCCTGAAGAGGTCGTTTGCCGAAGAGACGTTGTAGGGAGAGAGCCCCGAGGGATCCTCGAATGCCGTCTTTGACATGCCGAGCGACCGGACGGTCTGGTTCATGAGCGATATGAAAGCAGGATAGTTGTGCTCGTTCGCAAATGCCAGCGCCGCGTCGTTCGACGAGATGAGCAGCATGCCCGTCAGGAGATCTTTCGCAGAGAAGGTCTCGTTCGGATGGACGTCGCCCGTCTGCTCGTAACCGGTGACGGACGAGGAGGATATCGCGATGTTTTCGTTCGGATCGAAATTCTTTTCAACGACGATGGCTGTGACCAATTTCGAGATCGAAGCGATCGGCCAGACCGCGTCGGCATTCTTTGAGAAATAGACCTTTCCCGTCGCAAGGTTTGCGACGAGGTATGAATCTGCGGTTATGACGTCAGCCGGCGCTTGGGGCTGCACCGACGGAATCAATATCGCTTTCGGGCTCGCAATAGGTGCGAGGCTCACTTTGACCGGTGCAGATGGTGCTTGCGTATCGGATTGGAAAAAAGAAGAATCGATGACGCGGGGATGGTCATTCAGAATCTCGGCCGTTATGTCGTCCGCGAGGGCCGTTTCGTGCTTGACCTTTGCGGTATCGATCAGGCCGATGATCAATACGAGTATGGAAACGCTGACGATTATCTTGAGGTTGATTTGTCTTTGCATGTTCGATAAGTATAACAAAGTATACGTACAGAGCCGGCCAAAAGGTTCTTTTATTACCGGTCGGGTATGGCTCTTTTTGACAAAAGAACATTAAAAAAGTAAAAAATGTACTTTGCCTGGAGGCGCAGGATGCCTTCCTTTTTAAAGCGCCGCGCCGACGTTTTTATGACGACATCCTTGCTGAAGACGATCTTGCCGAGCTTGGACATCCTCTTTGGAAGGTCGGTGTCATCCCCATAAAAAGTGATGCTCGTATTGAAGCCGCCAATCGCATCGAGGGCGCTCGCACGCATGAACGTATTGCCGCCGACGGTGATGCCCGCTTTTACCTTCATTTTTTGGAAGATTTGGTTCAAGGGAACATAGACATATTTTTGCACATTGAGGGCCGCGCTGCGAAAGAAGGGCGCCGCGTCATAATAGTCGTACGGTCCGCTTACGACGGCTACTTTCAGGTTATTGAAAAAAGCCGCTCCTTTCGACAGCCAATCTTTTCCAGGCAGACAATCAGCGTCCATGCGCACGATGATCTCGCCCGTCGCCTCTTTGCGTCCGCGCTCGCATGCCCACATAGTCCCTTTGTTTGTTTCAAGAAAGACGTTGACACCGCGGCTCTGGAACGATCTGGCAATCTCGCTTGTTCTGTCGGTGCTCGCGTTATCGATGACGATGATCTCAAAATCAGGATAATCCTGCACTAAAATAGCCTCGAGAGTCTGTCTCAAATATTTTTCTTCATTATATGCGGGAATGATTACGGAAATTTTCATAAAAATTCAAGTTCCGAGTACCTAGTAGATGCAACGATATTATCACTCGGTACTAAGTACTAGGAACTCGGTACTGTATTCTATCGTATCACTTTCCACTCTTTGACGTATGCCCTCTTGAACAAGAGCATCCAGACCGTGTTGAGGAACCACTGCGACAAGAGACGCGGCCAGCCGATCTTGTGCGCGCGACGACCGGTGTGAAAGACCTTGAGGCGCGGGTCGAGGCGAATGCGGCCTTCCTTGCCCAAACGACCAAAGAGCTCGATATCCTCGGCTGCGACAAGCCGCTCGTTGAATCCTCCGATCTTGCGGAAAACGTCTGCGCGCATCATTTGGAACTCGCCGCCCGGCGACACGCCGTAATGGAGGACGTTATTCAAGAACATCATCCAAGCATCCTGTGCGTTGAATATGATTTTGTCAGCAAATGTTTCGAATTGGGGTAGAACGCGAAGCCAGCCGGTCAGGGCAACGAGCTTTGTGTCGTCATCGAAGTCATTTATGGCAAGTTTGAAAAAGCTATCAGGGTCAAGGAGACTGCAATCGGCATCCATAAATACCAGGAATTCGCCTGTGGCAAGAGCTGCGCCGGCATTCCGGCCTCCGGCGATCGTCTGGCGCTCCGGTCCTGTATGTGCGGCGATTTTGTCGGCGAGCGTCCGTGCTATCTCGACCGTCTTGTCCGTCGAGGCGCCGTCGGTGACGATGAGCTCGTGCGGCAACGCCATCTTGTCCTTGAAATTGGCAAGCGTCGAGGCGATTATCTTTTCTTCGTTGCGCGTCGGTATGATGATGGAGATCATGGAAAATTTAAAATTGAAAAATCAAAATGCAAAATTTAAAATCTAAAAATCCTGCGTGCCCCGGTATAATGATCTCTCTTTTTTAATTTTGATTTTTTCATTTAATCGCCTCGCTCATCTTGCCCTTCATATACTTGCCCCAGCCGATGAGGCCAAAGAAGAGGACGACGATGATTGCTGCGACAAAGGTGATGCCCAAAATCCCGTTGATCTGGATGTAGAGGTCGCCAAGGAAATAGCCGACGATCATGAGAAAGCCAGTCCAAAAGAATTGGCCGAGGAAATTGAGCGTGATATAGCGCTTGAACGGTATCTTGACGATGCCGGCTGTGACGAGGGTGACGAGGGCAAAGCCGAGGCCCATGGTCATCTTTGAGATGATCAAGATCGAATTCTGATATTTATGAAAGATGCGCGCGACAGATTCGACGCCCGATTCGGTCAGGCTGAAATATTTTCCGAAGCGCTTTATGAACGGATAGCCGAACCAATAGCCGATCGAGTACCAGACCGTGTCGCCCAATAGGTCGCCCGCCATAAGGGCGATATAGATAGGCGTGAACGGCACGAGGCCCAATTTGTACAGGACGCCGCAGAGCATCGCCAAGATAGGGCCTTCGGCAAAGGAAGCAATAGCGACAATGGCGTAGAAGGTATAGTTATGAACGTGAATGAGCTCGATAAGCCATTGTTCCATGCGTACCATTCTACAATCAAACCTGATTTATTCCTAGGAACAGCCAAAATCGGCCTGTCGCGGCCGATGGCTGATCGTTTAGAAAAGTCCGCCCGAGTTCGATTTATCTCGTTACAGAGATCAAGCCGTGATTCGGCAGGAGCTCGCTATACGCCTCGACGGTGATGTGTCCGCTCGCATCCTTTAATATCTCGTAACCGGTATCGTAATTGGTTGGATTCGTGTAAGAGCCGGTCGTCGGGTCATATGGCAAGGTTGGTATGTAGTCCGGAGTAAGGCAAGGTGCCAGATCGCCGCCATTGGCGTCGCCGCTCTGGATCATCGTGAAATTCGGGTTCGTTCCCAGAATCGATGCGACTCCGTTGCAAGTCAGAATGCCTTTATGCTCTGTCATATTCTCGTCGACCGCGTCGAGGATTGCGGCAACGTTGGCAGATCGCTGTGTGTCGCGCGCCAGAGCGAATTGGTGCGCCGGATTCACTGCTACGATGACTACTGCGGCCAAGATGGCGATGATGCCGATGACGACGAGCAATTCGATGAGGGTAAAGCCGGATTGCCCAGATAGACTCGGTGTTTTTTGCACGAAGCCTCGCTGGTTAAAGAAATTCCGTAGCTCCTGACTATATACTTTTCCTGCCAAACGGCGCGTGGATTTATCTTCTGGTCTGTATTTTGACTGCAGTTGACCCTTGTAAACACTGGCGAAATATTTCTTATTCATATTCGTGATGTAAAGCCGAAAACCGGCTTTGATTATTGATAATGAAGAAATTATAGAAAAAAGTCATTAAGAAAAGTTAAAAAAATAATAAAGAAAAGTTAAAATCAGCCGGACCTCGCGAGGTTGAGGTCGGGGAAGGGTCCGACCGAAAGACCTTTTGAGCTGTTTTGTGAGCAAAGCGAAACAAAAGAGCCAAAAGGTGTACTGAACCTGTAAGGTTCGATTCCGATAGCTAGTATCAAAAATGTCACTTCGACTTCAAAAAGCTTTTTCGATGTATGGGCGAAAGCCCATGTTTTTCGATAGCTTTGTAGTGTGCCTTTGTCCCGTATCCTTTATGTATCTCGAATCCATATTGCGGATATTTTTTTCCAAGGTGTACCATAATGCGGTCGCGCAGAACTTTTGCGCAAATAGAGGCAAGCGAGATCACTTTTTCCTTGTCATCGCCTCCAATGATGGTCTTTTGATTCTTGTAGCGGGGCGGTGCCTTGAGGCTGCCGTCGAGGAGGACTTGGCAATTGTACAAGGTCCGACCTTGTACAAAATTCCTCTCGATCTTCATGAGTGACCTATTCAAAGCTGATCGTATAGCCGGCACGATCCCCTTTTCATCAATCATTTTGGTTGAGGAATACGAAACGGCATAATTAACAAGGCCGGTTTTTTGAGCTTTCTTTATGTCAAGGAAAACGGCCTCGCGCGCTGCTGGCGTCATTTTTTTCGAGTCTCGAGCCCCCTTGAATATTTTGAATGCGCTTTTTGCCTCATCGAATCTGACAGCGAATACCCCGACGGCGACAGGCCCTGCCAACGGCCCGCGGCCTGCTTCGTCGATGCCGATGAGGAATTTCGAAGCGATTTTCCTTTTCATAAAAAAACTATAGCATATTTTACGTAGGGTAGACCTCCGTACTTAGGCCTACCCTACGTAACCATTAGCAAGAAAAAGCCCGACGCACACGAGGCGCGAAGGGCTGTGTAGAGTGTTGCTCTGTCAAACAAGGAACTCGTGAAAACGGACTTCACGTACGAAAAGCGTCATCATTTGTTTCGGTTCGAAAACTATGTGGTCTCCATCTGCCCTGCCTTCCATCATGCTCTTGATGTGGAATTCCGTCATCAAGATGTCGTACATCGCAGCGATTAAAACCGCTTTAGCGATCTCTTGCAGGAATTGCTTGCCGATATCGCCTCTGCAAAAAACATTTTTCTTTTCTTCAAGGACATCCTGACAGAATGTGCTTCGATAATGAAGATCGGATGAGTAACTGTGACTATCGACAGCCATACTGATGATCTCGGAAATGCTTGAATTATTCATGTGGGCAACGAACGCGCCGATTTTTAACGCGATGTCTGCCTGCTCGAGCGCATCCTTGAAATCCTTTATCGAGGTGGAAGCGCATATCGTGAGCGCTTTCTTGACCCCAAATCTGCCGATGAGCTGGTCAGCCTGATTCAAAAGATGCTCTTCCTGCTCGGTGTTAATTTTCAATTCGCTTCTCCATTCAGAGATTCCCGTCACCGACATGGATCATCTTTCGAACAGATTCGAAAGATATGATGCAAGCCCGAAAAAGGCCCGCTAACGGTCCTTCAAGCTTTCGCAATGAAGATAGCTCAAAATTAGAACAATTAATAGTCGTTGTCAATAAAAAACGGCGGCCGCTTTCTGTTATACTGAAACCATGAACCCCTCGCGCTTCACTCATCTCCACGTCCACTCCCACTTTTCCCTTCTGAACGCTTTGCCGAAAATAGACGAGCTGGTGAAAGCGGCAAAAGCCGACGGAATGAATGCGATCGCTCTCACCGATGCCGGCAACATGTACGGCGCGATCGATTTTTACAAGGAGTGCAAGAAAGCAGAGATAAAGCCGATCCTCGGCGTGGATTTCTATGTCGCGGTCAGGACAAGGAAAGACATGCAGGCCGGCGTCGACAATCGGCGGACGCGCCTCGTCCTCCTTGCCAAAAACGAGGCCGGCTACAAGAATCTTATCCAACTGGTCACGAAATCGTATCTCGAAGGCTTTTATTACAAGCCGCGCATCGACCGCGAGCTCCTTGAGGCGCATCACGAAGGCCTCATAGCCGTCGCGCCGTCTTTTTCGAGCGATATTTCCCAAGCAGTTCGCAATCGCGACCTCGAGAAGGCAAGATTGCTCGTAAATGACTACAAAAAGATATTCAATGGCAGTGATGCCGCCGAAGAATCCTTGGCTTCCGAGGACCTCTCGGAGCGCGACGGCGCGAGAGCGAGCCGTGCGGCGAGCCAAGCCGCAACGGCGTTCCTCGGAAGACAAGGTTTTGAGGCGGCTGACTCCCCTTCAAACTTTTATTTAGAAATCACCCGTCACCCCGAAATAGACGGCCATGAAGAATTGATGACAAGCCTCGTCAAACTTGCAAAAGAAACTGGTGTGCCGATCACTGCGTCCGCCGACGTCTACTATATGAAGCCGGATGATCGCGAGGCGCGCTCGACATTGATGCGCGTCATGCAAGGCGGCGACGGAGGCGACCGTTCGAGCGATAATGAAGAAGAGGATTTTTCTTTTATTTCAAGCGAAAAGGCAGAGGAATTTTTCAAGGATCTGCCGGAAGCGATGGAAAACAATCGTCGCATAGCCGAGGCCTGCAACCTCGAGCTCAAGCTCGGCGACTGGGTCTTTCCGAGCTACAAGACAGAGAGCGGCAAATCGTACGATGACGAGCTCCGGGATTTCACTGAAAAAGGCTATGCTTTTCGACACATAGAGAAGACGCCTGAAGTCGCGGCTCGTGCCGACTACGAGCTCGACGTCATAAAGAAGAAGGGCTACGCGCCATACTTTCTCGTGGTGTCCGACCTCCTGCGCCATGCGCACTCGGCAGGCATCCTTACGACGACCCGCGGCTCGGCGGCAGGCTCCCTTGTCTCGTACCTCACCGGCATCACGAACGTCGACCCGCTGCGTTTCAACTTGCCCTTCGAACGCTTCCTCAATCCTGAACGTCCTTCCGCTCCTGATATCGACATGGATATGGCCGACGACCGCCGCGACGACATGATCAAATATGCAAAGGAAAAATATGGCACCGACCATGTCGCCCAGATCGGCACATTTGGCACCATGCTCGCCCGCGGCAGCGTGCGCGACGTCGCGCGCGCCATGGGCTTTCCCTACGAGCTTGGCGACAAGATATCAAAGATGATCCCGATGGGCTCGCAGGGCTTTCCCATGACCATCGAGCGTGCACTCAACGAGAATGCCGAATTGGCCGACCTATACAAGAGGGACGCCGAGGTGAGTCGCATCGTCGATATGGCCAAAAAGATCGAAGGCTGTGCGCGCCACATTTCCGTCCACGCCGCTGGCATTGTCATCGCGCCGAAACCATTGACCGAATATTCGCCGCTTCAGCTCGACACCAAAGGCGACGATGAGGGCGAGAAAAAGATCATAACCCAATACGACATGCACGCCATCGAGGATGCGGGCCTCCTCAAATTCGACTTTCTCGGCATACGCAACCTGGCCATTCTGGCCGATGCCGTTGATCGCGTTAAAAAGATCGAGGGGATCACCGTCGACATCGAGAATGTACCCTTAGAGGACACGAAAACGTTTGAAATGCTGGCGCGAGGCGAGACTGTCGGCACATTCCAGCTGAACGGCAGCGGCATGACGAAATATCTCGTCGACCTCAAGCCGACAAAGATCGAAGACATTAGCCTCATGGTCGCCCTCTACCGTCCGGGTCCGATGGACAACATCAACGAATACATCTTGCGCAAGAACGGAAAGGCGCCTGCGACGTATATGCACCCAGCGATGAAAAAATTCCTCGAGCCGACGTACGGCGTGCTCGTCTATCAGGACGACCTTCTCATGACCGCCATCGAAGTGGCCGGATATTCTTGGGGCGAAGTGGACAAGTTCAGAAAAGCCGTGGGCAAGAAGATCCCAAAGGAGATGGCCAAGCAGCACGAATTGTTCGTCGAGGGCTGCCAAAAGCACGGCAAGCTGTCAAAAAAGCAGGCCGAGGCGATATGGAAATTGTTCGAACCGTTCCAGGGTTACGGCTTTAACAAAGCGCACGCCGCAAGCTACGGCAAGGTCGCCTATCAGACTGCCTACATGAAAGCTAATTTTCCTGCTATCTATATGAGCGCTGTCCTATCTGCAGAATCGGGCGACACCGAAAAGATCGCCGAGATCATCACCGAGTGTAAGCGCATGGCGATCCCCATTCTGCCGCCGGATGTCAACGAGAGCTTTAGCCAGTTCACGGTGATAAAGGACAATGAAGAAAAGGAGAAAGGAAGAAAGGGAGAAATAATAAGCGGAGCGATTCCAGTAGATCGAGCGAACCTTGTGGAGCGCGACGGCGCGGAACATAGAAATTCTTCAGCAGAAGAATTTCGTGTGAGCGAGACTACTGGATCGCGAAGCTTGGAGAAAGTTACTATATCCAAAGCGTCGTATCGTATTCGTTTCGGGCTTGTAACGATCAAAAACTTTGGTCAAGGCATCGCCACGGCCATCATCGACGAGCGCAAGAAGAGCGGCAAATTCAAGTCGCTCGCTGATTTTTTGGAGCGCGTCAAGGACAGGAACCTCAACAAAAAATCCCTTGAAGCCCTCATCAAAGTCGGCGCGCTCGACTGTTTTGGCCACGACCGCGGCATCCTTCTTGCCAATGTTGAAAATTTGCTTGCCTTTAACAAAGAAAACGGACAGAAATCGGCCGATCAGGATTCGCTCTTTGGCCAGATGACCGATATGTCGTCCTTGCCGACCTTAAAGCTCGCCGATGCTCCCCTTGCTGAGTCCGCGGTCAAGCTGGCCTGGGAACGCGAACTCCTAGGTTTGTACATTTCCGGCCATCCGCTCGAACAATTCCGCTCCATCATCGAGAAGCGCGATATGAATATAGAAAAAGCAAAAGCCCTCAAAGACGGCACCGAAGTCATCGTTGCCGGCATCATCGAAGAGCTTCGTCCCGTCACTACAAAGAAAGGCGATCCCATGATGTTCCTGCGCATGGCCGACTTTACCGGCTCGATCGAATGCGTCGTCTTCCCGCGCGTCCTGTTCGAATTCCGCTCGTCTATCGCCGTCGACAAATGCGTCGCCATCAAGGGCAAGGTCAGTGAAAGGAATGGCGACAAGAGCTTGATCATCGAAAAAGTGAGGGGGTTGTAGGGCAAGGTGACATCTTGGACTAGAATTGCGAAAACAAACCTCTCGTGATATGGTTCCGTGAGAACTTATGAAAACAATAATACTGTCAGTCAATGGGCGCGAATCATTCGGCGAACCTGCAAAAGAGCTCTTTGTCGGAGCTTATCATGTAGGTGACGAATCGCTCTTCAAAAAGAGCCTTGAAAAGATCAATGACAAGCTCAATAAAGGCGACTGGATATCCCCACGCGAAAGGCCACTACGCCTAATGTCCGAACTTTCATTGCTTGGCTACGTCGCAGTCAAGAGCGAACAAGTATTTGTCTCCCTTTTTTAAACTAAAGCAAAGCACAGATTCCCTCGTCGTTGAGGGGATTTTTTTATAAGAAAAACCGCCGCTCTTTCGAACGACGGCTGGCGCAACTGTCATCTCTTTCCCAATGGGAAAATTCGATTTGTCGCACCAAATTTCGGGGCATCGGCATGTACTTCTCTGAATAAGAAACGAGCCACATCGCCCCGTCCTCATAAGGAGGAAATTTTGGAGAAGTAAATCTATCATCACTTATTATAATAAGTATACGTAAGTACACTTCTCCATGGCCTTTCAGCCGAAATTCTGTAGAAAGAACCGAGGTTCTCACTCATTTGAGTAGCGTGACTCTCTCTTTCTACAAGGTCTTTCGACCAGATTTTGTGGTGAAAAAAATCATTCGCTTTATCAAGCATACAATCCTGCGCACCACTGGTCGCTTTTGCAACCAAATTTAGGAAAAAGCATGCACTGGCACATCCAATCATGGATAGTGTTTGGTTCGCTTTTTCCAAGGTCGCCTTTCGACCCAAATTCGTGATGTAAAGCAAACGTCGCTTTTTCAAGCACGACATTTATCGCACCACAGGTCACCTTGCGGCAACCAAAGTCACACAGTAAACCTAACTATCGCCTTTTAGGCAAACTAATTAACTACTGTGTCGTCCGGCTTTACGGACAAAATTATCGCTGCACGAAGGCACCGCGAAGCGAGATACCGAAGCGAACGCCTAATTTAAAATAGGCAATGCAACCAACATCTCGAAAAAATATTCTTGATACGCATGAATCTTCTCACTCACTTTAGAACAAGAGTAAATCAAAAACCACATATCAAGAAAATTAATTAGTGCAAAGAATTACACCCCTTTCTTTCAATACTTGAAAGAAACTAGTCTGTCTCTTTGCACCAAAACTGTAAAAGAACAAAAAATTGTAGAGGGTCGAATCTGGGATTACTTCTACAAAAAATAGAAAACACCTCTTCCTCTCCCCTCTTCCCGACATTGAAAAAATTTCAATTCCGGGAAAAGGGGCCGAGGAAATTGCTTTCCTCGGCTGTGTGGCAATTAGTAAATCACTTCAATAGAGAAGTAATCGCAAGGACGCTACACGTTTGTTGCCGCAGCTCATCCTTGCGGACTTGCCTTGGCAGATTTTTCCAGTTTCCATAGCTCGGTCCACAGGGATTCTGTGAACCGCGTGAGCGTCCGCCACGTGGCCATCTTTTGGATGTGCCCGTTGGTATAACGCTTGACTTTGGCTTTCTTGCCGTCTTTATTTATCACTACTACCTCGACAATGTCGGGGTGCTTCGCTCGCAGAGCGATCTTCATCTTTTTCAGATAGTTGCCCCACTTTGTGTCAGAATTGATCTGACGCAGGAACTGCCCGCCGATATTCCACACTTCCTGCCGTCCATCTGGATCCCAATTCGAAGTCTGTCCAATTCTCCGCCGGGGAAACGTGCCGTCCGGAAGCACATGGGCGCCCAAATATTTCACCAGTTTCGCGGCAGTTTTGAACCGACGGATATCCACGATAGCGCTCATGAGGCCTGCCGTTATGCGAGGACCGCAGCCAGGAATATGAGCAAAGACTTCCTGGAATATGTCGAGTGCTTGCACAGCCTTTTCGAGATTTTTTAGAGCCAATCCTTCCTCCTGCTCAAGGGCAAGAAGAACCGGGCTGCTCGCTTTGAGTTTCAAAACCTCATTCAGCAAGCTGCCTTCAGGAAAATACCCGTCATCCCTGCAGAATATGTCCCCAATCGCCAGCTGTGCGATCCGTTGCTCACAGGCGATACGTTGTCCCATAACGTTCATCCGATGCAGATACGCGTTGCGGAGCCGAATGATCGAACGGTCGCGCGTGAGCGCCTGATAGAAGTCAGACCGATGATCAATGGCCAATTTGACCAGAAGGTCGCAGTCGTCGTCTTTCGAAGCTTCGCCACGATGCTCCTTGAGCTTGAACGGCGGGATGCGAAGCACCATGCCATCCATCTCCGAGAGCTTGCGGGAGAGCGCATGGGCGAAATAATCGCCTGAACCGCCGAGGATCATTGCCACTGTGTCTTTGCGCTGGACGCCGATGTATTCAGAAGGCACGTCAGTGGCGACTTCGACGAGTGTCCGAATGTCAGGCGCTTCCTTCTTGCCCTTCTTGATTTCGTAATGGCACTGGGAAGAGTGACGATCGACGAGAATGTCCTCGTCCTTGGCTGACCGGAATACCACTTGATGCTCCGGATATGCCGAGATGTTGTCAGATGGAACGGTGATGGGCTTCCATTTGATTGGGCAGATCCCGTTCAAGAAATCCAGCTCATCCTGCTCGGTCTCGAGCTTGAAGTGCTGAACGTCGTCGGTCGTCGGGTTGCTGATCGCGATCAACGTCGGCCGCGGTTCCTGATCCTTTTTTTGCTTGATCCGATGGGAGATGCCAATGATGCGCCCTGTGATGGGCTTTTCAGCGATAATCTCTTGCATCGGTTCGACTGCCTGGTCTACCGGGTCAACTACAACTGCATTCGTTTCTGTTGTGTTCAATTTCTAACCTTTCTCGTTTTAGGCCCGTCGGCCATGGTTGTTGTTTGTTTTTCACCTCTTCATCGCTCGATTTCACGGGCTCTGAAGCGGTAAATTTTGCTAGGCAGGGTCCGGTACGCTTCAAATGAGAGTTAATGGTAATTTAAGCAGTCTGTTTTGACCGTTCTGTGCTAGCCTGTATGGATAGAATGCTAATTAACTACACACTATGCGTAAAAAAAGTGTCCCAGCTGCGGAAAATCAAGGGTAAAGAA
>Ga0265338_10000164_pt1 | contig 121166 bp, 119 predicted proteins | sample 42126metaG_FD_193579 | JGI IMG/M metagenome (GOLD analysis project Ga0265338, IMG submission 193579) | Rhizosphere microbial communities from Carex aquatilis grown in University of Washington, Seatle, WA, United States - 4-21-26 metaG | ecosystem: Host-associated > Plants > Roots >...
GTCTCTCTCCCGGCACAAAAAAATTCCCCTACAGGGGAATTTCTTGTTTGTGCCGGGAGAGAGACTTGAACTCTCATGACCTTGCGATCGATAGATTTTGAGTCTATTGCGTCTACCAGTTCCGCCATCCCGGCATTTAAAAAACATACTACGTATTTTTATCCATCCTGACACTTCAACCAATATATACAATTTATGCACAAAAATCAATTTTATTAAATAATTTTTGTATGATACTATGTCCGCATATGTCATCGCAATTCTATAATGATTCAATATTTTGGGTTGAGCTTGATAAGGTAAAACCGAACCCTTTTCAGCCAAGAAAAGAATTTGACGAATCAAAACTCAGAGATCTTGCTGATTCTATAAGGCAGTATGGAGTACTTCAGCCTATTGTTGTTACAAGAAAAGAATTTCAAAAAGAAGATGGCGGAATTGGTGTTGAATACGAACTAATCTCAGGAGAAAGAAGGCTTAGAGCTTCAAAAATTGCAGGGGTCTCCCAAATACCCGTTGTTATTCGTTCAAATGAAGAGTCAGATTTGGTAAAACTTGAGCTCGCCATCATAGAAAATCTTCAAAGGGAAGATCTAAACTGTGTAGATAGAGCAAAGGCATTTCAACAGCTTGTAGATAGTTTTGGTTTAAAACACACTCAGATCGCTGCAAAGATCGGCAGAAGCAGGGAATATGTTTCAAACAGTTTGAGAATTCTTGCATTGCCTGAGCACATGCTTTTGGCAATCTCCGAAGGTAAGATCCTTGAGGGCCACACACGACCGCTTCTCATGCTCTCTGACAGGAAAGATGAGCAAGAAACTCTCTTCAAGGAGATCGTCTATAAAAAAATAACCGTACGTGATGCAGAGATCATTGCGCGAAAAATTGCAGTTGAAAAAGCAAGAAAGAAGGAAGTTGTCTTTGATCCTGAGCTTACCGCGCTTGAAGAAAAATTTGCTGAATCGCTTGGTACAAGAGTTCATATAGAGAGAGGAGATAAAGGAGGAACGATCACGATAGATTTCTTTTCCAATGATGATGCGCGTGCGATACTTGATCTGGTGAATTCACAGAAGAAAAGAAAAGTTGATGAACTTTTGGACAAACATATTGCAACAGTTGGCAATGTGGAATCTTTGCCGAAGCTCGATGATGCAGATGTCTCAGTCATGAACGATGAAAAGGATATAGAGGAAAAAAGCGATGAAGACCTGTACTCGGTGAAGAATTTCAGCCTCTAAAATATTTTTTGACAAAGATAAACAAATGGTGTAGGATATGCCTCGGGACAAACGACTTTGACACCACACGAACCGGGAGAATAAAAAATGAGAGCAAAAGCCACTGAGATAGCTTTGTTGGCAGTTTTGAACATGGTTCTTTTGGTCGGCATATTTCTTGGAAAATTCAAGGATGCAGAGACATTTTTTCTTGCAATCGTCCTTATTTCCAGCATTGTGACGCTAATTCTCGCAGTTCATCTTTATCTGAAATTATGCGAAGTACGTACTAGTGGATCATAGTTTAAGAGGATTAAAAACCCGGGACAAGCACTGCCCCGGGTTTTTTACTTTTGTCTGGGAATACTGATTTTATTTTTTTCCAAGAAGTTATTTATATGTCGTTTTGCCATGTTTGTTTTGGCGATATCCATCCATTTTGTACTTGGTTTTGCGGATTCCTTGGTGATTATCTCGACAACATCGCCGTTGTTGAGTGGAGTATCAAGAGAGACCATTTTACCGTTTATTTTTCCTCCACTTGTATGATTTCCGACATTTGAGTGTATTGCATAGGCAAAATCGATCGGTGTCGAGCCAAGTGGAAGGTCTATGACATCTCCTTTTGGAGTGAGTACAAAGATCCTCTGATTAAAAAAGTCCGCTTTTATGTCTTTGATGAATTGATTTTTTTCCAGATCAGTCTTTATATTTTTTTGCAGTTCGGCAAGATTTTGTATCCACTGCGGAGTTTCTCCGCTCTTTTTTATCTTCGCATCAGAGAAGTTTATGATCTTTGGAAGAAATTGGGCGAACCATTTTGATTCCGAATCCGAACTATCCTTTGAACCGTGTTTTTTGTAGCTTACATGGGAAGCAATACCATATTCCGAGTCGTAATGCATTTCATTCGTTCGTATTTGGACCTCTACGATCGATCCATCGCCGGTAAGGACCGTCGTGTGCAAGCTTCTATACCCATTTGGTTTTGGAAAGGCTATATAATCTTTGATCTTGCCTGGAAGGGGTCTCCATATGCTGTGTATGATGCCCAAGACCTTATAACAGTCCGTTACGCTGTCCACTTGTATTCGAGCAGCTAAAAGATCGTGTATTTTTTCTACGTCGTTATTCTTACTTTTTAATTTTCTGTAAAAACTATAAATACCTTTTTGTCTATAATCTGTTTTGAAATTTGTCACGTTTTGTTCGGCGAGCGCTTTTTTAACCGATTTCATGAATTTTTCGAGCTGAGGAATACGTTCTTTCTCTTTTGCTTTCATGATCTGAACGGTTTTTTTGTATTCCTCGGGGTTTATATATTTAAAGGAAAGGTCTTCAAGTTCTCTTGAGATAACTCTGATGGAGAGCCTATCAGCGAGGGGAGCATATATTTCAAGTGTTTCGAGAGCGATCCTTTTTTGTTTGTCATCACGCAAATATTCAAGCGTGCGCATATTGTGGAGGCGATCGGCAATTTTGATGATAAGGACGCGGATATCCTGTGCAGCAGCGACAAAGAATTTTCTCAGACTTTCTATGTATCTTTCGGCCCCGTAATATCGCACTTTTCCGAGCTTTGTCACTCCGTTCACTAAGAACAATACTTCGTCGCCGAATTCTTTTTTTACATATTCTTCACTTGTGACACCATCCTCTACGGCATCGTGGAGAAGTCCGGCAACAATAGTCACTGGGGACATTTTCAATTGGGCCAAGATCTTTGCTGTTTCAAAACAGTGATTGAAATAAGGCTCACCGGATTTTCGCAGCTGTCCCTCGTGCACTTTGTATGCAAGATCATACGCTTTTTTAATAAGCGCTTTGTCTGCATCGCTTGGTGAATCTAGTAATGAAATAAGTTCTTCTGATGACATAGCATTATTCTAAAGTAAAAAGTCTCTAAAGTCTATTACTGGTTATTTTTTATAATTTGCTAATAATAATTTTTTCTATTACAATCTACCCCATTATTAGCTAATTTTATTAAAATGGAAAAAACTTCTATAGAGAGTAAACCTGAACAATATTATAAATTATTGAGAGCTACAAAATTTGCATTTTTTGTTCCATTAGTACTAGCAATACTAGGAATAATAGGACTTAGTATTGGAGGTGGGTCCGATATTTATACTACAGGTCCGCTAGTTGTATTTCTTATTGTTTTTGGTGGAGGGGGAGCTAAGATTGTTGGACTAGTTGGTCTTGCAGTTGTATTAACTTCTATAAAAGCTTCTTCATATAACTTGATATATTTCTTTTGGTGGGTGGCACTTTTGTTATCATCTTTACTCTTTATGACTGGAATTTTTAATTCTTTAGTTTTAAAAATAATATAAATCAGGTTTTTGTAAATTATTGGCTAGTGTATATATTTTGTGATTGGATATGAAGGAATAAAAAAAGGGCGGCCGTGAAACGGCCGCCCCGAAAGATGGGATAGATCAGTATTCGCACAATGCAGCGATCTCTTCGTGGGTAAGCTTGTGTCGTTTTAGTTTCGAGCACCTTTCCCAAAGAAAGTTGAGGTAGTTCAGGAGTTGTATTCCAACTAACCTTGAGAGAATGGGGAATTTCAATCTTTCCTCCCAAGAAATATTGCCATAAGCATTACAGGATGAGAACTGACGCATCCCGTATATGTCTGTGTGCTGAAAGCCCACAGATCTTTTCCTCTCAATGTGTTGCACGCAACTCCGTCGTCCGTTTTCTTTCGGAAAACTTGCTCTCTCAGTCACCGTGATCATAGATCACCTTCCTAGTGGTATCATGCTGACATAAATCTTCTAATGAGTAGATTATCATAAAAAAGAATCTTAGTCTAAGAGATAGTTTTTGGTCACGAATAATTTGTTCGCCGTAGCAAAGAAATTTGCTTGCTTCTAAATTATTTAGCAAGTTTATCCGGCCTATTATTCGGACATTTCATATCGCTGCATCTTTCGGGAATCGTCTTTGGTCACGAATAATTTGCTCGCCGTCGCTTGCAAATTTTCCTGACCACGACTCGCGGTTTTTTCTGCTGAAAAAACATCGCTCCGTCTCACCAAAACCATTACGCACGAAACGAAGGTTTCGTGCTTCCCGCACTTACTTTTCTAGTTTATGTGGATTATGGTTAGGACACTTTTTATCAGAGCAGCGTTCTGGTATGGTTTTGGTGCCTTCCATCATGAGCGCTCCGCAGGTAGGACAGAGTCTGCCGGTCGGTTTTGCCTTTATGGCGTTTTTGCATTTTGGATAGTTTGTACAGCTATAAAATATCCCAAATCTTCCTTTTCGTTCCGCCATTTCACCAGTCTTGCACATCGGGCATTTCACACCTGTCGTTGGTTGAGGAAATGCATCTTTTTTGATGTATTTGCATTTTGGATAGTTTGAACAAGCGACAAATTTTCCAAATCTTCCTTCTCGTTCCATCAGCTTTCCATTTTTACATTCAGGACATGCCTCACCGGTCTCTTTTGGAGCTTCAAGTTCTTCACCGGTGATTTTCCTCGCGCCCATGCATTTCGGATAATCCTCGCAGCTCAAGAATTTGCCATTTCGCGCAAGTTTGATGACCATTCCTTTTCCGCAAATAGGGCATTTATGTTTTGGATCAGCAATGCCCATATTAGTCACTTTTTCCATCTTATCTTTTGCTTTCACTGCTTTTGAGAATGGCCCATAAAAATCTTTCAATGTTTTTGCATATTCTCTTTTTCCGTTTGCAATGTCATCAAGCTCATCTTCCATCTCAGCAGTAAATGTATCGCTGATATAAGTAGGGAAATTATTCTCAAGGAATGTACTGACGACATCTCCGGTGTCTGTTGGCATCAAAGTTCGTGCTTCTTTTGTCACATAACCCCTATCTTCAATAGTTCTCATAATAGAAGCATATGTGGAAGGTCGTCCAATACCTCTTTTTTCGAGCTCTTTGATAAGTCCGGCCTCCGTATAGCGTCCTGGCGGTTCGGTGAATTTCTCTTGGCTCCTGATATCCAAAAGTTTCAAGATCTCATTGATATCTACTTTTGGCAATTCAACGTCTTCGCCTCGTGCGTCTGGATCAGCCTTGAGCCATCCGTCAAAAAGCATTCGCGAACCGTTTATCGAGAATGTCGGGATGCTTTTATCCTCGCCAACCTGTGCAATGATCTTTGTTCTCAAGATCTTTGCATCAGTCATCTGTGACGCGACTGTTCTTTGCCAAATAAGCCGGTAAAGTTTTTTCTGATCATCGGCGAGCCCAGCTATCTCATTATTTGCATCCGTTGGTCTGATAGCTTCGTGAGCTTCCTGAGCATTTTTGCTTTTTGTCGCGTACGTTTTTCTTTCGGCATAACCTGGTCCATATTTTTTATTTATCACGGCACTGACTTGATCAAGTGCGGTGACAGAAAGATTCGTGCTGTCTGTTCTCATATAGGTGATGAGACCAGCTTCATACAGTTTCTGCGCAATGCGCATTGTGTTTGATGGAGCATAGCCGAGACGAGTGCTTGCTGTTTGTTGGAGAGTGGAAGTGGTGAAAGGAGCTTTCGGACTTCTTTTTGCTTCGGTTTCTGTAACATTTTTAACAGACCATTTTTCCTTATTTCCAACTTCAAGGATCTTTTCAACCTCTTTTATATCGCGAGGTTCTTTGTCACAACCCAAAGTTATTTTTTCTCTTTTTTTGGTTTCCGTATCAGCTTCAATGACCCAGAATTGTTCCGGCTTAAATGCGCGAATTTCTCGCTCGCGTTCCATTATTATTCTTAAAGCGGGGGACTGAACGCGTCCGGCTGAGAGTCCGTAACGGACTTTTTTCCAAATAAGTCCTGAAAGGTCATAGCCAACAAGTCTATCAAGCACACGGCGAGCTTCCTGAGCTTTTCTCAAATCCTGATCAATTTCTCTCGGATGTTTCAATGCTTCTTTGATGGCATCTTTGGTAATTTCATAATAGGTAACTCTTTTGGGAGTAGTTTTTAATTTGGCGTCTTTCAATATCTCGGCAATATGCCACGCAATAGCTTCTCCTTCTCGGTCAGGGTCGGTTGCCAGCAATACTTCATCAGCTTTTTTAGCCAAACTTTTTATTTCAGAAATAACTTTTTCTTTTCCTGGACTGACCTCATAATTTGGGATAAAACCTCCTGGAATATCAATCGCCGCTTTGTTGGATTTTGGCAGATCGCGAACATGCCCGATGCTTGCTCGGACTGCATATTCACCTCCCAAATATTTTTCTATTGTCTTCGCTTTTGACGGAGACTCAACGATTAAAAGTTTCATTGGGGTACAGTATTACACGAAGTAGTTTGTTTTGGCAAATTTCTTACTTTTCAAAAACATAAAAAATGGTAAAATTATGGTCATATGAATATGCAAACATTCTCAGGATTTATCGGGATTCTTATATTTCTTGGTTTGTATTTTTTACCAAGCATTATCGCAAGCAATCGTCACCATAAACAAACAACAGCAATAACTGTTCTTAATTTGTTTTTAGGTATTACCGGTATAGGTTGGGTAGTTGCTTTAATTTGGGCTTTTACGAAAGATTAAAATTTTTAATCCTAAACCAATCGTATTTCTCCTATACTTTCTTGTATTAAACCTTTGATCTCCATTATTGAAAGTACCGCGCTGACTTTTGAAATTGGCATTTTCATTGCTCGAATAAGCTCGTCTTTTGCAAGCGGTTCGGTAAGAATCTTTATTACAAGCAATTCTTCTTCCGAGCAATCGGAATATTTGAGCTCTAGGTTTTGAGGAGTTTCATCTATTTTAAAACCTAAGGCTTCTAAAATATCTTCGCTGTTTCGGACAGGCGTGGCGCCGAGGCGAATAAGCATATTTGGTCCCTCGGAGTTTTTTGAGAAGATCGAGCCGAGGACAGTAAGCACATCTCTATTATATTCAGTTGCAAATTTTGAGGTGATAAGCGTGCCGGATTTTATTTCTGCTTCAATGACAAGTACGGCGTGTGATATTCCTGCCATAATCCTGTTTCTTTGCGGAAAGCTGTAAGGTGTTGCGCGAAATTTTGGTTCAAATTCTGACAGCAAAGCTCCGTCGTTTTCTAAAATTTTCTCTGCGAGCTGTTTATGACTGCTTGGATATAAGACTGATTCATCCAACCCCGAGCCGGGAATTGCGATAGTTTTCAAACCAGCATCAAGCGCAGCTCTGTGGGCGATACCGTCTATACCTAGAGCCAAACCTGAAACTATACATATATTGTATCCGCGAAGACCAGAAATGAGCTTTTCACAGGCATCTTTGCCATACTGCGTGTATTTACGAGAACCAATAACACAGAGAATTTTTGTCTCGGGCGATGGAAGTGTGCCCTTTAGATAAAGTTTTTCTGGAGCATCGGGAATTTCTCGGAGTATATTTGGAATATTTTCTCCGACAAGTATTTCAATTTCAAAATCTTGCAGCATTTGAGTTTATTCTATCATTTGCTACAATAAATCAAAAGATAATTTTTTTTACACATGCTCGATATTAAATTCATTAGAGAAAATAAAGACCTTATAAAAGAGGCAGCAAGAAAAAAGCTGATTAAATTTGATGTAGAACAACTTTTAAAATCAGATGATATCAGAAGAGAACTGCTTACTGAAATAGAAAAAAAGAGAGCTGAACAAAATGAAGTCTCCTTTAGAATACCAGAGATAAAAGATGATGCGGCAAAACGAGAATTGTTTTCACAGATGAAAATTGTGAAAGAAGATTTACACAAAGAAGAAGAAAAACTTAAAGAAGTAATGAAAGATTGGCAGGCGCTTATGCTTGCTGTTCCTAATATTCCAGATATTTCTGTCCCAGAAGGTACTACGGATGCAGACAATAAAGAAGTAAAAGTTTGGGGAGAAAAGCCAAAGTTTGATTTTACTCCAAAGTCTCATATTGAACTTATGGAAAAGCTAGATATGGTTGATCTTGATCGCGGTACCAAAGTTGCTGGATTCCGCGGATATTTTTTGAAAAATGACGGCGCATTGCTTTCATTCGCGATTTGGAATTTTGCAATGGAACATTTTATGGAGAAAAAATTCATTCCGATGATAGTGCCATCTTTGGTACGCAGGGAAACGTTGCTCGGTTCAGGATATTTGCCACAAGGCGAAGATGATCTTTATAAAACTCAAGACACAGATTATTTAGCCGGTACCGCTGAAGTTGCAACAATGGGGTATCATTCAAACGAAACACTTGCAAAAGAAGAATTGCCAAAAAAGTTCCTTTCTTTTTCACCTTGTTTTAGAAGAGAGGCAGGAAGCTACAGTAAAGATGTAAAAGGTTTGATCAGGGTTCATGAATTTTTCAAGCTTGAACAAGTTGTTCTTTGTGAAGCAAATCATGATGAATCTGTAAAACAACATGAAGCATTAAATAGAAACACAGAAGAATTTATAGAAAAACTTGGCATTCCATATCACACCGTTGTAAATTGCACCGGTGATCTTGGTCTTGGACAGGTTAAAAAATATGACGTAGAACTTTGGGTTCCTGGTGAGAATACATATAGAGAGATCAGCTCGGCATCGTATTTTCATGATTTCCAAGCGCGCCGTCTGAACACCAGATATAAAGATTCCGATGGAAAGACCCGCTATATACACTCACTAAACAGTACAGCAATACCGACACCTAGAATACTTGTTTCTCTTGTAGAAAATTTCCAGCAAGCTGATGGCTCGATAAAGATCCCTGAAGCTTTGAGAAAATACATGGGCGGAAAGGAATTCATCGGGAAAAAATAAACCCGTACACAGTTTGATATTATGGCGATACAACGATCAAACATAAACGTATCCTTGAGAAAAAAGAGGAGGCTCAGCCGCATGAAAAAAATTGCCTATTCGACGATTTTTATTTTATTTTTCATAACGCTCGGTATTCTTGGTCTGACATCAAATACAGTGCGGGTGCATACGGTTGTCGTGACCGGTAATAAGACCGTATCGAATGAGCAGATATCTACCATTGTAAATACGATATTGGATAAAAAATATGTATGGATCATACCGACTGATAATTATTTGCTTTTAGGGAGAGATGATATCAAAGATCAGATTTTGAAGACTATACAGACGATCAATGTAGTGCAAGTATCATTTCATGGACTGAATACGATAGAGGTCACAGTTTCTGAAAGGGTCGCTCAGGATCTCTGGTGCGTAGACAATCCAAGTGCGTCAAAAAATTGTTTTTTAATGGATACAACAGGCTTCGTTTTTGCGACTTCAAGCTTTGCGATCGCTACATCAAGTGCCACGAGCACATTTCCGATATATTTCGGTTTTATTAAAGGTGAAAATCCTGTCGGAAAATTTTATTTTGACAGCCATAGATTTAATGAGATAGCAGAGCTCATGCGCGTTTTGACCCAAATGAATTTTGGTCCGAAATATTTTTATGCAGTCGATGAACATACGTATCAGGTATATCTGCGTGATGGCGGCAAGATCTTATTGAATAATGCAAAAACATTTCAAGGATCACTAACGAATCTGCAAGCAGTTATGAATGACGGATTTATAAAAACAGATGAAGTTTCTTTGAAGAAAATAAGCTATATTGATCTGCAAAGCGATAATAAGGTTTTTTGCAGTCCAAGTGCAGTGTGCAAGCAGACTGGTCGATGAAGATTTTCCGAGGAAAGACCTTAAAGTATTTAAAAAAGGTCTTTTCTTACAGAAACTGTATACCTTTCACATTTTGATTACAAAATATTCAAGGTCTTGCGGAAGCGAAGACTTTCGCTTCCTCACCTCCAAAAATTTAATCAAAGCAAACTATCTGGATCTACATTTACTGAGAAATGCATTGGAAGAGACTTGAGCCTCTCGGCGATATTTTTGTCCGGCCATTTTCCTTCAGGAATTTTTATGATCCCATTGATACTGTATATAGCTTTTTTGCGCGGTATAAAGGCGGGGAAGACATCCATTTCATACGGCACGATCATTTTTTGTACTTTCTCTGTTTCTTCAAGCACTTCATTTTTTGTTCCCATGACGGATATTTTTATGAGCGTCGAAAATGGCGGATAATTGAGGGCTTTTCTATCTTCTATTTCATCTTTGAAAAAATCTATCAAGTTGCCGGCAAGTGCATATTCAAAAACTTTTTGTGATCTGTCTCGTGTTTGGACAATAAGATTCCTGTCTGTTATGGCGCGCATTTTAAGAAGGATCGTCAGTATGCGTTCGTGTATCCTGAAATCAGGAATTGAAAAGAATGTGTCCATTGATATGACGGCGGAATTCTCAATTTTTCTAGTCAAATACAAAAGCGCCATTTCGGTGCCAATAAGGATCGCTTCAGGCGAATTATAGAATTTTTCTGCTACCAGAAGCGCTTTTTGATGGGTTGGAGTTTTATCTGCATCAATTCTCAAAATATTCGCATCAGGATACATTTCCTTTAATTTTTCTTCTATAAGTTCAGTGCCGATGCCAAGAGTTGTAAGGCGCCACGCACCACAGTTCACGCATTGTTCGTGCGCGCTTCTTCTCTCACCACAAGAATGGCATAAGAAGAAATTTTCCGTTTGTGATCTGTGAAGCACGACATGTGCTCCGCACGAATTGCATTTGACGATATTTCCGCAGTCGGCGCAGACGGTAGAAGGAGAAAGTCCACGTCTAGCAGTAAAAATGAACATATGTCCGTTATTTTCGATATTATTTTTGATCATCTCTTTGAGGAACGGACTGAACAGCTCAAATTCTTTTTTTTGTCCGCCTTCCGTTTCTTCTTTTTTCAGCCTCATATCAATCAAGTTTTCCTTCAAAGTGGAGAGCGATCGGAATTTCAAGGGAGCGATCTCAAGAAGTTCGCCTTTTTTGTGGCGATATATTGTTTCAGCTCGCAAAAGTAAGTCACCGAATATTATCTTTGCCCCTATTTTCTTTGCAAATATCTCGGCAAAATTCCTGATATCAAGATATGGACGTGTTTGCTGTTTGTATGACCGCGAGTTTTCTTTGTCTACGATGATCGTCGAGATCTTGTGTTTTGGAATGCTCAAAAATCCGCCTGTCGCAATGATCAGGATCGGATGTTTCTCATCTAAAATTTTGTTGGTGATATCGATGACCTGTTTTTTGGTCATGAGTCCATGTAAAACAAATGTGTATGGTTCGATGCCTTTTTGCAGGGTTTCCGAGGCTTTTTTTATATCTTGAATAGTCGGTAAGCAGAAAAATACTGATGCACCTTTTGCAAATTCTTCCCGAATAATGCTTTTGTAGTGTGCGTATCTATCCTCATCGCTTGATTGAATGACAAAATGTTCTTTTGCGTGCGAAATATGATGAGCTTCGATTTCTTGCGGAATCTTTATTTTATCCGTGTTCTCAAAAAAAGCTTTTGGAACGATAGAGTTTATGACTGCACCGGTAAAGCCCGCATAATAGTCTGCCGTTTCTTCTGCTGCTTCCACAAATTCTTTTCTCAAAAGATGAGATGATCTTATGTTTTCTATTTTTTTCAAAGCAAAAGCGGATTGTTTGATCTCTGACTTGAAATTCTTCACATCATCATTTTTTATGACAAGCGCCGGTACGATCTTTTTTCTTAAAGGAACTTTGACGATAGAGCCGACAGAAACATCACTTCCGGTAAAATAGGAGAGTGTTTCCTTGTTGATGCCTTTTGAAATTGGAATGACTTCGAGTATGCGCATTTGTGCCTATCATGACAGAAAATCCGCTGTTTTTCAAATTATCTTTCAATTTGCAATTACTGAAAAAACATATAATATGTGTTGTATGAGTTTATTCACTCGTAAATTAGGAATCGATCTTGGCACCGCAAACACGCTTGTTTTTGTGCCGAAAAAAGGAGTGGTTCTTCTCGAGCCATCGGTTGTAGCAATTGCCGAGCAGGATAATAAAATTCTTGCAGTCGGACTTGAAGCAAAGAATATGATCGGTAGAACACCGGATAGCATTATTGCGTATCGTCCCATGAAAGATGGCGTGATTGCGGATTATCGTGTAACGGAAGCAATGCTCAGATATTTTATCGATAAAGCACTTGGTAAATGGAATATTTTCAAACCAGAAGTCATGGTCTCAGTTCCTGCAGGAATTACTTCAACAGAAAGAAGGGCGGTGGTGGAAGCGGCGATCAGAGCTGGAGCAAAAAATGCATACGTCGTCAAAGAACCCATTCTCGCCGCTATTGGTGCGGGAATTCCTATTTATGAACCGATGGGACACATGGTTGTGGATATTGGTGGAGGTACGACAGATGTCGCGGTGATATCGCTCGGGGGAATTGTTGCTTCAACATCTGTAAAATGCGCGGGCAATAAAATAGATGCAGCGATCGCAGATTATATCAAGAAAACATTCAACCTCGCTATCGGTGATAAAACAGCTGAAGATATAAAAATAAATATTGGCTCTGCCGTGCCAGTGGAGGAAGAATTATCCATGATGATAAAAGGAAGAGATTTTCTGACCGGACTTCCACGATCAACAGAAATAAAAACAAATGAGATCGTCAAAGCTATTTCGAAAGAATTGAAAGATATGATCAAGGCAATAAAAGATGTATTGCAGGAAACTCCACCAGAGCTTGCAGCAGATATTATTGATAATGGAATCATTATGACAGGAGGATCAAGCCAGCTTCGCAATTTGACTGAGCTTGTTTTTCGAAGAACAGGAGTGAAAGCACAAGTTGCAAAAGATCCTCTCTATTGTGTGGCGAATGGAACCGGTATTGCGCTCGAGCATTTGGATGTCTACAAGAAGAGTATTATTGCAAAACGATAATAGTATTCATGTATGAACCTTTACATCAAAGATAAAAATCTTCATCACGCCTATTGTATAGTCGGAAATAATACTGAAGTTATACGTGAGCTTCAGGATTTTTTAGTGAAAGAGTTGCAATTTTCAATAGTTGGAAATCCGGATTTTTGGTATGGAGAATATGATGTTTTGGACGTTGATGATAGCCGGGCTTTAAAAGAGCTCCATCAAAACAGGCCGACAGTGGGGGATAAAAAAATATTTGTGGTCAATGCAAATTTTATTACTGAGAAAGCGCAGAACGCGATGCTGAAGATCTTTGAGGAGCCAAGAGGCGATACGCATTTCTTTTTGATATTACCTTCATCAAACGGACTTTTGTCCACCCTTGCATCGCGGCTTATGATAATCCATTCCGAAGAAAAAAATAATTCTCTTATAAATGCGAAAGATTTTTTACAAGAATCGATCGGAGAAAGATTGGAAGAGATTAAAAAGCTCATGGCAAGCATCAGCGATGAAGAGGAAAGCAAGATAGAAGTAGTGAAATTTATAAACGCTTTAGAATCTGGGTTCAAGAAAAAAGTGAATTTTTCAAAATTAGGCACAAACGAGGCAAAAATATTTGAGAGCATCGAGAAGGTAAGGCAATATAGCTCGGAACAGTCACCGTCTCTCAAAATGCTTTTGGAATATTTGGCTTTAGTTCTGCCTATTGCATAATTTGACAATGAAGGGAATTAAGTTATATAATATAGGTGTAAATAAAAACTATGAAAGAAGAACTACCAAAAGAACAAAAAGCAGAAATGACAAGCATGGAAGAAACATTGGCATTTTTAAGCTCTTCCAATTCAGAAGAGAAAAGAAAAGATGGAGAGCTTTTTGCACGGCAGATCAAGGAGAATGCCATTGATAGAAAACTTTTTGTGAAGATCATGGGATATGTTGGTGTTCCTGTTCCTGAGACTAAAGTAGAATTATGGTTAAAGAAAATGCTTGAAAAAGAAAGCAGTATAAAATTACCGGAGAGCGGAAGCTTCTTTTCCTAACGGTATTTTGTTCTTATTTTGTTTTGCGTTATAATAACTCAGTAAAAAATTATGGAGATCAATCGAGAAATATCAGGTGTAGAGAAAAATGGCAAAAAGGGATTGGAGGAATTTCATTCAATTCAGGAAATAATCGATGAGTTGAGAAAAGTTGATGGTGAGGAACGTAATAATATTGCCGGATTTATTGAAAAGCAGGATAAAGAGGGAGAAGTAAGCCCTGTTGTGATCAGGATGGCAATGCAGAGTTTGAAATACAATGTTCCATCAATGGAGCAAACTGAGATATTTTTGAGGGATCTGAAACAGAAAGATGGAATTAATATACAATAATCAAATCACTATGGAAGAAGTACCAACACCAGAAAAAATAGAAAAAAAACCACTCCTGGAACAAATTGGAGAAATGACTGTTGAAGAACTCATATCTTTTTTTAAAAACAATAAAAATCTCATTATTCATAAAATGGGTGTTAGAATGGATATGGAGAACAATGATAAGAATGGAAAAGGCATCACACCAGAGACACTGCGGATAGCTTTAAGACGGGTTGTCAGTGAAGACCTTGTTCCATCTCCAGGCGAAGTGGAGAGACTTCTATTAAAAATTAAAAACAATAAAAAATAAATATGGCATACGATTTTAAGATCTTGAAGGAAAAAGTGAAAGGAGCTGAGGAATGGCTCAAGAAGGAATATATGGTCCTTCGCACCGGCATTGCAAGCCCATCGATCCTTGATGGTGTGCAGGTAGAAGCATACGGCGCACGAATGCATATCAATCAGGTGGCGAGCATTTCTGTGGAAGATGCACGAGTCATACGCGTTGCCCCCTATGATAAATCACAATCAAAAGAAATTGAAAAAGCCATAGTAGCGGCAAATCTTGGCGTGTCTGTCGGAGTGGATGACAAAGGAGTCAGAATATTTTTCCCTGAACTTACGGGAGAAAGAAGAGATATTCTTATCAAAACAGCAAAAGGAAAGCTTGAAGATGCTCGAGTGAACATCCGCAGTATCCGCGATGAGGTCTGGACTGATATACAGGAACAGGAAAAGAAAGGCGGAATGGGTGAAGATGACAAATTTAGATATAAGAATGAGATGCAAAAAATGATCGATGAGGGAAACCAAGCTCTGGAAGTTTTATTTGAGAAAAAAGAAAAGGAAATAAACTCATAAATCGTACATACAATGACGATTATACTATTTTTAATAATACTTGCGGTATTGGTCTTTGTGCACGAGCTCGGCCATTTTACTGCGGCAAAATATTTTGGCATACGCGTGGATGAATTTGCCATTGGATTTCCACCGACAATATGGAGCAAAAAACGCGGAGAAACGAAGTATTCTCTGAATATAATTCCGTTTGGCGGATACGTGAAAATTTTTGGTGAGAATCCTGATGATGAATCTATGAGCGGGGAAGACAGCGCACGAAGTTTGGTGAATGCTGCAAAATGGAAGCAAACAATCGTTCTTTTAGCTGGGATCTTTATGAATTTTGTTTTTGCTTGGATCTTGATATCAATTTCTTTCAATATCGGGCTTCTGACCTCTATACAGGATCAATATAAAGACCAAGCACATGATGTATCGGTTATGGTTCTTTCTATTGCAAAAGATTCTCCGGCTTTCCATGCAGGAATGCAAGAAGGTGATGATATTATTGCGATACGATCTGACAAGGCAGAAGTATTAAACCCGGGAATTTCTGACATACAAAATGTCATAGCAGGGAGCAATAGCACTATAAAAATAGATTATAAAAGAAATCATGCCACGGGAACCGTCTCACTTGTTGCTGAAAGCGGCCTTATAAATGATAGAAAAGCGATTGGTATATCCATGGGACTTGTCGGTACCGTACAGTTTGGTTTTTTCAGATCATTCTATGAAGGTGCAAAATTGACGTGGTTTGAAACTGAAAACATCGCTACCGGTATTTATGGTTTTATTGCAGGCGCTCTGCGAGGACAAGGAAGCGCACTTTCAGAGATCGCCGGACCTGTCGGTATTGCGAGTATGGTTGGACAAGCGCGAAGCATTGGCATCTCGTATCTTTTAGGTTTTGTTGCTTTGATCTCAATCAATCTAGCTGTATTGAATCTTGTGCCATTTCCTGCATTTGACGGAGGAAGGGTTTTTGTACTTATTATTGAAGCAGTGATCAGAAGGAAAATAAAACCGGAGATCGTGAACTGGATAAATGTTGCCGGCTTTGCGCTCATTATTCTCCTCATGCTTTTTATCACTTATAAAGATATTTTGAGACTTATAAAATAATTCATATTTATAAGTATTGCTAATCATAAAAATTACATGTAATATATGGGTTATTAAGTATTATGGCTGATTCGAAACAAAAAATAGAAAATACAAAAATTACGCCAAGAGAGACAGATTTTTCCGAATGGTATCTCGATATTATCAGGGAAGCGGATTTGGCGGAGAATTCTCCAGTTAGGGGCTGTATGATTATAAAGCCATACGGCTACGCGATATGGGAAAGAATACAAAGTGTACTTGATATTGAATTTAAAAAATTAGGCACGAAAAATGCATATTTTCCGCTTTTAATTCCCAAAAGTTTTCTGGAAAAAGAAGCTGAACATGTTGAAGGTTTTGCAAAAGAATGCGCAGTTGTTACGCATCATAGATTGGAAGAAAAAGATGGCAAACTTGTTCCTGCCGGTGAACTCGATGAACCTTTTGTCATACGTCCAACTTCAGAAACGATTATTTACGATGCATTTTCAAAGTGGATTCATTCATACAGGGATTTACCATTATTGATAAACCAATGGTGCAATGTTATGCGATGGGAAATGCGGCCGAGACTTTTTTTACGCACCTCAGAATTTCTTTGGCAGGAAGGACATACTGCGCATGCAACAAAACTGGAAGCAAACGAAAAGACTTTGGAAATGCTCGAGATATATAGAAAGTTTTTTGAAGACTATTTGGCCATCCCTTTAATAAAGGGTAAAAAATCAGAATCTCAAAAATTTCCTGGTGCTGAATATACCTCTACCATTGAGGCTATGATGCAAGATGGCAAAGCTCTTCAAGCAGGAACATCTCACATGCTCGGTCAAAATTTTTCGAAATCATTTGACGTATCATTTTTGGATAATAATCAAGAAAAACAATATGTTTGGCAGACAAGCTGGGGAGTAAGCACTCGAATTATTGGGGCCTTGATCATGTCCCATTCTGACGACAAAGGTTTAGTCTTACCACCGAAAATCGCGCAATTTCAAGTAGTTATCATACCTATTTGGGTTAGTGATGAAGAGAAGAAAACTGTTTTTGCCGAAATAGAAGTAATAAAAAGTGAGTTAGAAAATGCAAATATAAAATATATCATAGATGATAGAGAAGGCAGACCAGGGTTTAAATATTTTGAATGGGAAAGAAAAGGTGTTCCTCTCAGATTAGAAATTGGTCCTAAAGATATTCAAAAAAAATCTGTCGTGATCGTCGATAGACTCCAAAGTAAAAAAGAATTTGTTCCAAATGAAAAAAGAATTTCCTTCATAAAAGAAAGTTTGGAAAATATTCAAAATACATTACTTTTAAATTTGAAGAAATTCAGAGATGATCATACGTACGAAGTATCCAATTATGAAGATTTTAAAAATACAATAAAAAGTAAGAAGGGTTTTGTTTTTACTCATTTGTGTTCGAATCCAAAATGCGAAGAAACTATAAAAGAAGAAACGGGTGCAATTTCGAGATGCATCCCATTTGATAATGGATTTAATAATAAAGGAAAGTGTGTCTATTGTAATAATGATACAGATACCAAGGTAATATTCGCTATTTCATATTAGTTACACAATTTATATCTTGATGTTTCTGTCAATGTAAATAAATTGTCGAATCACTTTAAAAGTGCTATATTGGTTGAATAATCTTGAAATAAGCATAATTTAACCATGCTCGACAACCTCAGAAAAAAAATAAATAAATATCTTTCCAATGATATCGGGATCGATCTTGGTACCGCAAATACTTTGGTATATCTTGCTGGTAAGGGAATCGTGATCAACGAACCTTCCGTTGTCGCTTTAAATCAAAAGACGGGACGTGTTGTTGCTGTTGGAGCGCAAGCAAAAGAAATGCTTGGAAGAACACCTCCGCATATTGTGGCAGTAAGACCGCTCGTTGATGGTGTCATATCTGATTTTGAAGTCACTGAGGAGATGATCGCATATCTTGTAAAAAAAGCTGAAGAACTTTCCCCGAAACTTCTCGGTCCAAGGGTTGTCGTTGGTGTGCCAAGCGGCGTTACAAACGTTGAAATACGCGCAGTCCGTGATGCCACAAGAAATGCCGGTGCCCGAGAGGTACATATTGTAGAAGAGCCAATGGCAGGCGCAATCGGTATTCGTTTACCGATCAATGAGCCAGTGGGAAGCATGGTCATCGATATCGGTGGAGGAACATCCGATATTGCAGTCATATCGCTCGGTGGTATTGTCAGATCAAAAAATTTGAGGATCGCTGGAGACAAATTGAATAATGACATCATCAGCTATATCAGAGGAGAATTTAAGATATTGATCGGTGAAAAAACAGCGGAAAGCATCAAAATATCCGTCGGTGCGGTTGTACCAGGTGAGAATCTCGAAGCATCTATAAAAGGAAGAGATCTGATAACCGGTTTGCCACGAGAGGTTATTTTGACAGATTCTGATGTGCGAGAAGCAATGTCAGGATCTATTGAAGCTCTTGTTGAAGCAACAAAAGAAGTTCTTGAGACAACACCGCCTGAGATCCTTGCCGATATCATGCAGTGCGGTATTTATCTGTTTGGCGGAGGAGCTTTGATCAAAGGACTCGATGTTCTTTTGAGAAGTTATTTGAAGATCCCCGTCATTATTGCCAATGATCCACTTACTGCTGTAGCACGAGGTGCCGGTATCATTCTTGAGAACATGGAAACATATAAAGATGTCTTAATTCAAAAAGAAGATGAACTTCCGCCAAAAAAGTAATGATTTTGAGCGAAGAGGGGGACAAAAGAAATTTGTTCTTGCTGGATTTTTTGTCGTTATTTTTATATTGATCTTTTCTTTTCAAGCTCCGCGAGAAATATTGTTTGGTATCGGCGGGCCATTTTGGGGCGTGAAAAATTCCATAACATCTTTTTTTGCTGGGAACATAGATCTTGTCAGATCGAAATCATCACTTATTGCCGAGAATAACCTGCTTAAGGAAGAGATCCAGAATAATAAAGAAGATCAACTTTTAGCCGAAGCGCTTAAAAATGAGAATTTTGAGCTTAAAGATATTTTAAATAGGAAAAATAACAATCAAAAAGGTATTCTCGGGGTCATTTTAGCCAAGCCATTCTTTTCGCCATATGATACGCTTCTGATCGATATCGGTAGTGCAGATGATATATCAGTCGGGGATCAAGTTTTAGCTTCTGGAAATATATATATAGGTTCTATTGTGGAGACATATGAACATTCATCAAAAATTATCCTATATTCCTCATCGGGCGAAAAGACAAAAGTTTTGATCGGTAAGAATAATCTTGAAAAAGAAGCTATCGGCATGGGCGGGGGATATTTCAGTATAGAGGCTCCAACAGGTTCTGACATCAAAATTGGCGATCCTGTGGTCATACCATCGATCTCACAAAATATTTTTAGTACAGTGGAGAAGATCGATTTAAAACCGACTGATTCATTCGAAACGATCCTGTTCAAGAACCCAATCAATATTTCTGAGCTGAAATGGGTGCTTGTCGTACCAGCAGTCAATAAAAGCAAAAATTAATGCTGCGACTTTTTTCAAACTCCATACTTATCTTATCAGTTTTTTTCCTGTCGCCATATCTTACGTTTCTCTTGATCCTTGCACTTATATTTATTTTTGACACATTTATGGAGTCGATCGCATGGGCCTTTATTCTTGATATTCTCTATGGTGGCGGCAGCTTCTGGGGGATGCATTTTCACTATCTTTTTACTCTCTGGACAGCGATCTTTTTCCTTTCTTCATTTAAGCTGAAAAAAGTGCTAAAATTCTATCCCGTTTAATACATAAAGAACATATACATGATCAGCAGGTTTAAGAGATATTTCAAGAATAGTCCGTATAAAAACAGGATAAGGGATATTGATCCTGATGAGATATTTTTAGATTCACAAAATCTTCCCCATTTTGACGTGAATCAGTTTGAAGGGCGTCTTGAAAAATCAATTTCTGCGAAGACATTCATCTCTTTTGGTATATTTTGTTTTTTGATCTTTTGCTTGTTCTTTGTACGATCATTTGTTCTACAGGCTGTTCATGGAGGGGAATATCTTGAGAAAAGCAACAGCAACATGCTTCGATACACGTTTCTTTTTCCGCACAGGGGAGTCATCTATGATAGAAATAATATAAAGCTTGCTTGGAACGTTGCCGGTTCAAGTACGCCAGAATTTTCTTTAAGAAAATATAATGATGCGCCGGGATCGTCTGACCTCATCGGTTATTTAAAATATCCAGAAAAAGACAGCTCAGGTTTTTATTATAATGAGGATTTTATTGGAGAAGACGGCGTGGAAAAATTTTTTAACGGTACACTTTCCGGTATAAATGGTCTTCGTATCATTGAGACTGATGCAAATGGTAATCTGCAGTCACAAAGTGTCGTGCGTCCACCTGTTGATGGAAGTAATATCACGCTCTCTATCGATTCTGATATTCAGACCGAACTTTTCAATGCGATCAAAGGTCTTGCCGGACAAGTCGGTTTTACGGGCGGTGCAGGTGTCATTATGGATGTACATACCGGTGAGGTAATCGCGGTGACAAGTTTTCCCGAATACAGCTCTCAGATCTTGACTGATCGAAAAGATACAAAGGCCATTAATCAATTTCTGACAGATAAGAGCAATCCTTTTTTGGATAGGGCAGTAAACGGTCTCTACACACCTGGCTCGATCGTAAAACCGTTTATGGCTCTTGCGGCGCTTACCGAAAAAGTCATTGATCCTTCGACCAAGATCTTGAGTACTGGTTCTATTTCTCTTCCCAATCCATATGATCCGGCTCATCCATCTGTCTTTAAAGATTGGAGAGCGCAAGGTTGGGTTGATATGAGACAGGCGCTCGAAGTTTCTTCAGATGTTTATTTTTATGAGATCGGCGGAGGATTTGAAAATCAAAAAGGTCTTGGAATAACCATGATAGATAAATACATGAGTAAATTCGGTTTTGGTAATGAAATGCCGGAAGGTTTTTTCAATGGCAGTGCAGGAACGATCCCAACTCCTCAATGGAAGAAGGAAAACTTCAATGGGGAAGATTGGCTCATTGGAGATACGTATCACACAGCGATCGGTCAATACGGATGGCAAGTCACTCCGATCCAAATGGTGCGAGCAATAGCAAGTATTGCAAACAACGGCAAACTGATGAACCCATCGATCATTTCTGGAGGTGATCCGAATGATTTTACCGAGCTTGATACGAATAAGGATTATTTCCAGATCGTGCGGGAGGGTATGCACATGTCAGTACAAAGCGGTGTTGCATCCGGTCTTAATGTTAGTTATATGACACTTGGTGCAAAGACTGGTACTGCTCAACTCGGTTTGCATAACCAGTTTTTGAACTCGTGGGTGACCGGTTTTTTCCCTTATGACAAACCAAAATATGCATTTGCGGTGGTCATGGAAAGAGGTCCTGCAACAAATACACTTGGAGGGGTCTATGTCATGAGGCAGGTATTTGATTGGATGGAGGCAAACAAGGTGGATTATCTCAAAGATTGAAAATAAAAAACAAATTTTATCCTATCACTTTTGACTTTAACCCTTATTTTTGCTAGAATTCACGCAAGTTTATAAGCGCAGTCACATCTCTATTTTTAAAAAATAGTCGAGTAAATATCAAAAAACATGACCGAAGCACAAAGAGAATATCTTACAAAACAGAAATATGAGGAACTCTCACATGAGCTCAAAGAGCTCAAAAATGTAAAAAGGAAAGAGGTTGCTGAAGCACTTGATTATGCACGCGGTCTCGGTGATCTTTCTGAAAATGCTGAATACCATGAAGCACGGGCACAACAAGCTGATATTGAAGAAAGAATTTCAAAACTTGAGTCAATACTCAAGAACTCGACTGTTGTTGAGGATAGGCATGGTGACCATGCAATGATCGGTAGCACGGTAACTGTGGAAAAAAATGATGGAACGAAAAGAACCTTCATGATCGTCGGTTCAGCTGAATCAGATATGTCGACAGGTAAGATCTCAAATAGATCCCCGATCGGATCCGCAGTGCTCGGCAAGAAAAAAGGTGAATCATTTCACTTCAATTCACCAAGCGGAAAAATGGAATATAAGGTTGTTGATGTAAAATAGAACCACATGTCTTCTTTTGAAGAATTACGAAATACAAGAATAGAGAAGCTCAACAAGCTTGCGAAGCTTGGTATCAATCCATACCCGGCGACGTCAAAAAAAGATTACTCTCTTTCTGAGGTTATTTCAGATTTTGAAAAAATTTCAAAAAAAGACAGCGTGCATCTTGCCGGCAGGGTCATGTCCATACGAGGACAAGGAGGACTTGTTTTTTTTAATATACATGACGGCACCGCATCATTCCAAGGACTTCTCAAAAAAGATGAGATGGATGAAAAGATATTCGATCTTTTTCAGGAGACAGTCGATATTGGGGATTTTGTCGAGATTGATGGAAAACTTTTTATAACAAAACGGGGAGAAAAAACATTGCAGGTTTCTAGTTGGAAAATGCTCGCAAAAAGCCTCAGACCACTTCCTGAGAAATGGCATGGTCTTGCCGACGAAGATGAAAAATTCAGAAAAAGATATTTAGATATTATTTTCAATCCTGAAGTCAGGGAGATGATCGTAAAGAAGGCTAAATTTTTCAGCTCAATGAGGCAATTCTTAGAGAAGAAAGACTTTATGGAAGTTGAGACTCCGATACTTGAAAATACTGCAGGCGGAGCGGAAGCAAAACCGTTTATTACGCACTACAACGCCTATGATGCCGATGTATACTTAAGAATTTCTCCCGAACTATGGCTCAAGCGCCTTATCATCGCTGGTTTTCCAAAGATATATGAGATAGGAAGAATATTCAGGAATGAGGGAGCGGATGCAGAACACTTGCAGGATTATACGCATATGGAATTTTATTGGGCATATGCTGACTATAATGATGGCATGAAACTTGTGGAGGAAATGTATAAATACATTGCAGAAGAGACGTTTGGTACGCTAAAATTTAAGATAAAAGATTTTGATATCGATCTTTCCAAGAAATGGGAAATATACGATTATGTCGAAACGATCAAAAAAATGACTGGTATCGATGTGCTCAGTGCCGACATGAAAACGATTGAGAAGAAACTCCATGATCTGAAAGTTGAATATGACAAAAAAGGCTTCAATAAGAATAGGGCTATAGATACGCTTTGGAAATATTGCAGAAGACAGATCGCAGGCCCGGGATTTCTTATCAATGTTCCGGTTTTAATGGAACCTCTCGCAAAAAGGATGGAAAAGAACAAGGATCTTGTCGAAAGATTTCAAGTGATACTTGCTGGTAGCGAAATGGGTAAAGGTTTCAGCGAGCTCAATGATCCCCTTGATCAAATGGAAAGATTCATTGACCAGGTAAAACTTCGTGAAGGAGGAGATGAGGAAGCACAGATGATGGACGGTGAGTTTGTTGAGGCACTTGAGTACGGTATGCCACCGACATGCGGATTCGGTCTATCAGAGAGATTATTCAGCTTCCTTATGGATAAGCCTGTCAGAGAATGCCAAACATTTCCGTTTATGAGGATAAAGGGTTAAAGAAGATATAATAAACAAAAAAATGAACCTTATAAAATAAGGTTCATTTTTTTGTTTTAATTTTTCTAACTGTTGATAACTCAAAATTCACTCTGAATTGAAAAGTATTTCGAATTTAATTTTTATTTATAAGCTTATTTTAAGCCATTTTTTAGTTTAAATGTTTTTTACCAGTTCTATTTTCTCAGTTCTATTTTCTGTGCAATTCTGTTGCATTGTGGTATAAAGTGCTATAAAATATACATCAGGTGGGAATAAGTGGGATAAGTTATTTTTTCCACGATATCTCATTAAATCTAAAGAACATGCTTATCGGCGAATACATTCACACATTGGACGAAAAAAAGAGAGTCTCGCTGCCTGTGAAATTCAGGAAAGAGATCGGTAAGAAGATTATCGTGACCGCCGGTCTTGATAATTGTCTCTGGCTTTTTACGCTCGCGCAGTGGAAAAATATTTCAGCAAAACTTTCAAATTTCTCAATGCTCCAGGCAGATAACCGAAGCTTCAACAGATACATGTTCGGTAGCGCTACGGAAGTGGAAGTAGATACGATCGGCAGGATACTTTTACCGGAGTTCTTGGTTAAACGAGCAGATCTTAAAAGCAAAGTATCAGTAGTTGGTGTCCAGGACAGAATAGAAATATGGAACGAAGAATCTTGGAAGGAATACAAAGGCGGGGTAGAAAAGAGAGCAGACCAATTGGCGGAAAAACTCGGACAGGCAGGAGCGTTATAAATTGACCACATGAAGCATACGACAGTTCTTTTACATGAATCAATAGAAAATCTTAATCTGAAGCCAGGAGCTATATATTTTGATGGGACGCTTGGTGCAGCAGGCCATGCGCAAGAAGTTTTTTCAAAATTTGGAGATTCAGTGAGGATCATCGGGACAGATAGAAGCGAGAATGCGATCAAGCATGCCGAAGATATTTTTTCAAAGCTTGGCACGCATCATTCATTCATTCTTTCAGATTATAGGAATATAGATAAAGTCCTTGAAACTCTAAAGATCGAAAAAGTCGATGCGATCATGCTCGACCTTGGACTTTCATCCGATCAGCTTGATACGTCCGGTAGAGGTTTCACTTTCAAGAATAATGAACCCCTTTTCATGACATTTTCAGAGAATACTGAGGGAAAAGTGACGGCAGAGACTATTTTGAATAATTGGAGCGAAGAGACGATAGCTGACATTTTATACGGATACTCTGATGAGCGATATGCGAGAAGGATAGCAAAGGCGATCGTAGAGAACCGAGATACAAAACCGATCAAAACCACAGCTGACCTCATAGAAATAATCAGACGAGCAGTCCCAAGATCATATACGACTGGAAAGATACATTTTGCCACGAAAACATTCCAGGCCTTGCGAATTGCGGTCAATGACGAAATAAGTGCATTAAAGGAAGGGATGGAAAAAGGATGGAATTTTTTAAACAAAGGCGGCCGCATGGCAATCATCTCGTTTCATTCGGTTGAGGACAGAGAAGTCAAGATTTTCTTCAGATTCAAAGCAAAAAATAAAGAAGGAACGCTTATATGTAAGAAACCCATTATCCCAACAGAAAAAGAAATAAAAGAAAATCCACGGTCACGAAGCGCGAAATTGAGGATCATAGAAAAAATATAAATAAGACAAAAAAATGGTAGCACAAGCAATTAAAAATCAAATAGAGAAGATCGAATATAGAGAAAAGAAGATATTCTGGGCTCTTTTCTCTGTGTTTGCATTACTGCTTGTTTCCTACGGTTTTTTGGTGAATAAGGCGATATTGAATGCTGTGGCAAAACAAAATCTGGAAAAACAGATATCATCTTTGAATTCTAACGTTGATTCTTTGGAATTCACCTATCTTTCCATGGAAAATAATATCAATATGGATTTTGCGCTCTCAAAGGGTTTTATCACCGTTCCAGAGGATAATTTTGCTGTTATTGTCCCAGCAAAGGGTGGCTCAGTGTTGTCTATCAATGAAAACTAATAACTTTCAAAGAAAGGTCAGGATCATTTTTGGATTTCTTGTTTTTTTTGCTTTGATCATGATTATTCGTCTTTATTTTTTGCAGGTAGTACACGGTGATTATTATAGTGAAAAGGCGGATAATCAATATGTCAGTGTATCAAATGATACTTTTGATCGTGGCACGATCTTTTTTCAGGATAAGGCACAATCTCTCATGTCAGCCGCAGCCTTGAAAACAGGCTATATTTTGGCTATCAATACCAAGATAATGGCGACTGATACGGATAATTATTATAAGAAGATCTCAAGTATCATTCCTCTTGATGAGGCTGATTTTTACTCAAAAGCGTCAAAAAAAGATGATCCATATGAAGAGATCTCGAAGGAAGTTCCTGAAGATAAAATAAAACAGATTAGCGCTCTGAATCTTCCGGGGATCATTATTGAGAATGAAAAATGGAGGTATTATCCTGGAGATACTCTTGCATCCCGAGTTGTTGGTTTTGTTGGATTTGACGATGCCGGGAAAGATCTGACTGGCAGATACGGTCTTGAAAAATATTACAATGACGTTCTCAGTCGAGACAATAGCTCGGTGTATGTAAATACATTTGCAGAATTATTCTCTGATATTAAGACAAATTTTGTCCAAGATGATGGAAGAGAAGGAGATGTTGTGACAAATATAGATCCAGAAGTGGAGGGATATGTGGAAAAAGAAGTTGCTGATGCAAATGCGAAATGGAGCTCAGAGACGACGGGAGCGATCGTTATTGATCCAAATACCGGCAAGATCTATGCAATGGCGATGTATCCAAATTTTAATTTGAATGATTTCAGCGGCCAAAAAGACGTAAGTATTTTTTCCAATCCATTGGTAAGTAATGCATATGAAATGGGCTCTATCATCAAACCGCTTACGATGGCAGCAGGTCTTGATAGTGGAGCGATCACCGCTACAACAACTTATAATGATACGGGTTTTATAAAAGTTGATGGAAGTACCATACATAATTATGATGGTGTCGCACGCGGCATCATACCAATGCAGATCATTTTAAATGATTCGCTGAACGTCGGTGCGTCTTTTATTGCCACAAAAATGGGAAAGACGACAATGCTGAAGTATTTTGAAGGATATGGGATCGGTTCCGAAACAGGTATTGATCTGCCCGACGAAGCCTCAGGAGATATTGGCAACTTATTGAACAATCTCAATAATCAAAAGCTTGTTGAGTATGATACTGCATCATTTGGACAAGGTATTTCGATGACGCCGATCATTACTGCTCGCGCACTTTCTGTGCTTGCAAACGGCGGCAAGCTCATCACCCCGCATGTTGTAGATAGGATCAATTACATAACAGGTCTTTCAAAGACGATCGATTATACTGATGAGGCGACGCAAGTCATCAAGCCAAGCACCAGCGAAGAGATCACGCAGATGCTTGTAAATGTCGTAGATCAGGCTCTCGCTGGAGGAAAGATGAAGATGAAAAATTACAGTATTGCCGCAAAGACAGGAACTGCACAGATAGCCAGACCGGCAAATGAGGGTGGAGGTTATTATCCTGACCAATATCTCCACTCATTTTTTGGCTATTTTCCAGCTTATAAGCCACGTTTTCTCGTTTTTCTCTACACGTATAGGCCACAGCATGTGAATTATGCCTCTCAAACGTTGACGGACCCATTTTTCAATATAACAAAATTCTTGATAAATTATTATGAAGTTCCACCAGATCGATGATGATATGGATGTATATCCTCAGATCACAATTTTGCTTAAAAGATAAATATATATTAAGGTATAAATACAAACATGAAATCAATATTCAAAAAAATAATTTCTTTCATAATAGGATGGCAAGCAAGGCTTATATTGAAAAAATATAGACCGAAGATAATTGCAGTCACCGGAAGTGTGGGAAAGACATCTACAAAGGATGCGATTTTTTCTGTAATGTCACAATTCTTCTATATACGAAAAAGCGAGAAGAGTTTCAATAGTGAGATCGGTATTCCTCTTACGATCATTGGTTGTGAAAATGGATGGACGGATCCGATACTTTGGCTTCGTAATATTTGGATAGGTTTTTCAGTGCTTCTTTTCAGGACAGATTATCCGGATTGGCTTGTGCTTGAGGTTGGTGCAGATAGGCCGGGAGATATTAGAAATACGACCAAATGGCTAAAACCAGATGTGGTTGTTGTTACTACATTTGCAAAGGTACCGGTACACATTGAATTTTTCCCAAGTAGAGATGCGATCGTGAGAGAAAAAAGATATTTGGTGGAGGCTTTGAAACATGACGGCACTCTTATTGTAAACGGTGATGATGTGGACGCAATGAAAATGAAAGATACTTCAAAGAACATCTCCATAATTTATGGTACCGATAAAATGGCGGATCTTGTCGCCTCAGATGAACAAGTCTATTATGAAAACGGCAAACCAAGGGGTATGACATTCAAAGTGCAATATGAGAACAATATTGTACCGATCGTCATTAAAGGCTCGCTTGGAATGCAAAATGTGTATTCAAGCCTCGCTGCGCTTGCTGTCGGTCTGTCCCAAAAAGTAAATCTAGTAAAGGCCGGTGAAGCGCTTTTAAATCATGAGACCCCAAAAGGACGAATGAAGATCATTTCCGGGATCAAGAATTCTATCATTATAGACGATACCTATAATTCATCACCTGTTGCAGCCACATCAGCTATTAATACTTTGAAAAATATTAAGACTAAAGGTAGGAAGATCGCCATACTTGGCGATATGCTCGAGCTCGGTAAACATTCGGTCGAGGAGCATTATGAGGTAGGAAAACTGGCCGCCGGGTCTTGCGATATGTTGATGACTGTCGGAATACGATCAAGAAAGATGGCCGAAGGTGCACTTGATGCCAAAATGGATGACGATGCTATTTTACAATTTGATGATTCAAATGAGGTCATGAAAGACATCAAGACAGTGATCAAAGAAGGCGATATTATTCTTGTGAAGGGCTCGCAATCCATGAGGATGGAAAAGATCGTGAAAATGCTCATGGCTGAGCCAGCCAAGGCAGAAGAGGTACTGGTAAGGCAGGATAAAGAGTGGCGTGCTCGATAAAAATTTTGACAGGTTGAAGAAGTAAAATTAAGTTATATACTATATCTATGATCGAAGGAGGAATAAAAGATGAAAATGAGATATCTGAAAAAGCTTTTTTAGCAAAATGGGCTCCATTTCAGCGTGTTCTTGTTAAAAAAATGGAAGAAGGTAGTTTTTATAAAAATGATGACGAGAGGCATGCTAAAGAATTAGCTATTGTTAAAGAATACGCAGGAGAATTTAGAAGGATAGTTAATGAGAACAAAGACATAAAATTTGCAGTCATGTCTGGAGATGATGAATTTGCCATAAATAAAATACTTGAAATATTAAATATAAAAGTAGCGGCGTAAAAAATCTACAAAAATAGTTTTAGTTTGTGACTCCACGGAGACCTCGACCCTTACAGGGTCAGTATAGGTTTCCCATTTTCTCGCAATAGTAATTGCTCAAAAATATGGGAGAACCTTTTCGATTCCCCGACGAAAGTGATAACATCACTTTCTTGAAGTTATTGAATAAAAAATGCTCTGGAAAAACCAGAGCTATTTTTTATACCAGTGACTCCACGGGGAATCGAACCCCGATTCTAGCCTTGAGAAGGCTATGTCCTAACCGTTAGACGATGGAGCCAAAAATAGAATACAGTATTTAGTGCAGAGGGCCCTAAATACAAAATCAAATATAACATTTTTTCAGCTTTGAGCAATAAAAAAGAGGGAACCATATCGGCCCCCTCGCTCAGGCAGAGTTCATTTACCGTATATAAATGGACGCACCAGTTTTTTAAGCGGAGCAGCTTTTCGCTCCAACTTTTTATACCTGGCGCATTTCGGATTCCTGATCTTGTCCATCTGCTCGTAAAGCTTTCTTAATTGGGTAGCTGGACTTTCTTTCATCACACTCTCCTTGAGAACTTATTTAGTTCAATTCTATTCTTATAGTATAAAAAGTCAAATAAAAAAGAGGAACCCGGCACTGACTGCCAAAAGTCCCTCTCATTTCGATCGTTAATATTTCACTACTCGTCTCTCCATCCGGAACTCTCGCTCCGGAGTCCGGAGAGTCGGGGAGTTCGAAAACCGTTCCCTCCGATTGATCTCTGCGCGGATTTCAGCCGCATGGATGCTGAAGCGTATATCCGCTTTTTTTACAGCAACCGCCTCGTTGTCCCCGTTGCGAATCAGGTTGTGGACAAAATCCACAGCCAGATTCATCTTCTCGTTGCACTTCACCGGATTTTCTATCATGGCTTATCCCTCCTGAGATTGGCCACCTTTCATAATGGTAACACTAAAATATTATTTGTCAAGTAATCTAAAAGAGGGGTTTTTACAAAGCAAAAACCCTTCTTTTAAGCCTTATTTTTGATTATTTAAAAAGTTCATCAATTACTTCCTTCACAACAGTTCCATCAGCCTTTCCTTTCAGTTCTTTCATGACAGTGCCCATGAATTGTCCGAGTTTTGCTTTGTCTATTTCTCCAGCCGCAGCTTTTTTCGCCTCAACAATTTTAACTATTTCTTCTCTACTCATGAGTTGTGGTAGGAAAGTATCTAATATTTTCATTTCAGCTTCTTCGTTTTGAACGAGATCAGCACGTCCGCCCTTAGTAAATTGTTCAATGGAATCCTTTCTTTGTTTGACAAGTCTTCTGATTATAGCCACTGCATCTTCATCAGAGATCTCATCGCCAGTCATCTTTTTGGCGATCATTTCATTGGTAAATGCTGCTATGAGTCCGCGAAGTACGGTGAGGCGAAGCGCATCTTTCTTTATCATGGCTTCTTTAATGCCATCTTTGATTTGTTTGTGTATTGTCATGCCCAATATTTTAGCACATTTTTATTTTTGTTGGTATAATGTCCTCATGTTACAAATAGTAGTGATCATTATACTTATAATCGTTATTGCACTCCTAGCTTTTTTGATCCTTATTTCAAAAAAAGACAATACGAGTGAGAAAAACGGAGATGACATCGGTCTCAAACTTATTCTCGAACAAATAAATGAGCTAAATAGGACTGTAGATAGCAAGATAGGCGAGAGCTCAAAGCAGATGCAAGAGTCTATCAAATACCAATCCAATAAATCCTTTGATATTATTCGAGATATCACTGAAAAGCTCACTCGTCTTGATGAGACAAACAAGCAAGTTGTTTCTTTTGCCGACCAACTCCAATCTTTACAGGATGTTTTAAAAAATCCAAAGCAGAGAGGAATTCTCGGAGAATATTTTCTTGAAACGCTTTTAAAAAATGTCTTGCCGACAGGAAGCTTCCAAATGCAATATCCATTTTCTGATGGAACGATCGTGGATGCAGTCGTTTTCATCAAAGATAAGATAATCCCCATTGATTCAAAATTCTCCCTTGAAAATTATAATCGCCTTGTGGAGGAGAAAAATCCTGCAGAAAAGGAGCGATTGGAAAAACTTTTCAAAGAGGATCTGAAGAGAAGGATTGATGAAACGGCAAAATACGTAAAGCCAAACGAGGGGACGATGGATTTTGCTTTTATGTTTATTCCTCACGAAGCGATTTATTATGATCTTTTGATCTCACAAGTCGGCGCGGTAAAAGTGAATACGAGAGATTTAGTCGAGTATGCTTTCAAAGAAAAGCATGTGATCATTGTTTCCCCAACCTCATTTTTGGCATATTTACAAACAGTGCTTCAGGGTTTGAAAGCACTTCAGATAGAGGAGTCGGCAAAAGATATAAAAAAGAATGTTGAGAATTTACAGAAGCATTTACGAAGCTATCAGGAATACCAAGAGAAGCTTGGCAACGCGCTTTCTACTACTGTCAGTCATTTTAATAACTCAAACAAAGAATTTAAGAAGATCGATAAGGACGTGGTAAAAATAACCGGAATAGAATCTGAACTTGAAATTTTGGAGATAGCAAAACCTGAGAGGGAAGATGAATGATAAACCCCACACCTTTGTCGGGCGCGGGGTTTTTTCGTTTTTCACTTTTTGTATAAGAGCGGTTTGACTGGGGCAAAATGAGTCTTGTCCATATCTTTTGGCGGGTTATTCCACGGAGTGTAGATATAGCCAGCTAGCCTTTGTCCGACTTGAGCGAACCTTTCATTCAGCTTTTCTTGTTCTTTTAATTTAACTTCTGCGATCTCTTCCAGAGTCTTGTTCATTTTTACCTAGATTTCTTAAGGTAATATCCGTCGGCTAACATAGCAGTTTACATAAATCATGTCAATTTAGACAAAAAAATCCTCATGCACCCTGGATGGCGAGTGCATGAGGTGTTTACGGGGCTATGGTGGCAGTGATCATCTTCCCACCATCTTTGACAAGCTTTTCCCCAAGTCTTTATCAAAACTTCTTCTGCTTCCTCAATTGAATTTACAGGAGTCCTTTCAGGTTCTCTCGGTGTATTTTCAGTACTTGACCCTATGTATATGCAAATGAGTTGCATGTTGCGATCCTTTCCGACTATCTCACTGATAGTCTGTTTATTTACCCCTAATTATTATCCTCAGACACAATATTGTCAAACATGAAAATAACGCTTTATTTATAGTCCGATTTATTATATTATGGTTTATATGAAAAAAGCTGTTGAGGTAAAGAAATACGACCACCTAAAAATTGAAAAAAAGTGGCAAAAAGAGTGGGCAAGGAAGAAAGTTTTTGTGGCGAGTAATACTTCTAAGAAACCCAAAAAATATGTTTTGATCGAGTTTCCATACCCATCAGGCGCCGGTCTTCATATGGGTCACATGCGGCCATATATTGCCGGAGATGTCGTATCACGCTATTTTCGCATGAAGGGATACAATACCGTCTATCCTATCGGTTGGGACGCATTTGGCTTGCCAGCAGAGAATTATGCTATCAAGAATAAAGTGCATCCAAGAATTTCCACTGCAAAGAATATTGCTAACGCGAAGAAACAGCTTTTGGGATGGGGAACCGGATTTGATTGGTCGCGAGAGATCAATACGACCGATCCAGCGTATTACAAATGGACGCAATGGATATTTTTGCAATTTTTTAAAAAAGGATTGGCGTATGAATCCGAAGGACTCATCAACTGGTGTCCAAAAGATAAGACGGGTTTGGCAAATGAAGAAGTTATCAACGGCAAATGCGAACGCTGCGGGACTGAAGTGGAAAAAAGAACTTTGCGGCAGTGGTATCTAAAAATCACTGATTATGCGGATAAGCTCACAGATGGATTGCTCAATGATCTGCCTGAGTGGCCTGAATATATCAAGCTTCAGCAGGAAAACTGGATCGGTAGATCGGAAGGTTCTGAAATTGAATTCAAAATAAAAGGTGCAGAGCAAAAAATAAAAGTATTCACTACACGGGCTGATACTCTTTTTGGAGTGACATATGTTGTTCTTGCGCCCGAATGCAAACTTGTAGATGAATTAAAATCCAAGATAGAAAATTGGCAGGATGTGCAAAAATACAGAGAGGAGGTGAAAAACAGATCTGATATGGAGAGAACATCGGAGGGTAAAGATAAGACCGGCATCAAGCTCATTGGTATAAGTGCAATTAATCCTGCAAACAATGAGGAAGTACCTATTTTTATTGCCGATTACGTGCTTGCGACCTATGGTACAGGAATGGTCATGGCAGTACCAGCGCATGATGACAGGGATTTTGCTTTTGCAAAAAAATATGATCTACCGATCAAACAGGTCATAGCGCCATTTTTTATCGATCCAAACAATGTTCCTCGAGATGATAAAAAATGGGTTCCAAGAAATAATGTACAAGCAGTCGTGAAGCATCCGACCGAGGACAAGATCATTCAACTTCAATGGAAAAAGGTTCCATGGAAGACACTTGTCATTGGTGGTGTTGAAGAAAATGAATCACGTGAAGATGCGATCATGAGAGAAGTAAGAGAAGAAACTGGCTATAAAAATTTCAAGAAAGTAGAAAAGCTGGGTTGGCAAATGGAGGCGCACTTCTATGCAAACCATAAGGATGTCAATCGTCAGGCATTTACACAGGTTTTTGTTGTAGAACTTGCAGATCTTGAAAAAAACGAGCTTTCTGAGGAAGAATCCGAAAAACATACTGTCGTATGGACACCGATGTCTGAATTAAAGAATTTTCACCCTGTTTCTGAACTTTCAGAGATCATCGCACATCTTGAAAAAGGACATCATGCATTCATCGGCGATGGAAAGATAATCAACTCTGGAAAATTCAACGGAATGAACAATCTTGAAGCTATCAAGACTATCGCTGAATTTGTTGGTGGTAAGATAGTAACAAAATACAAACTTCGTGACTGGCTTTTCTCCCGTCAGCGATATTGGGGCGAGCCGATACCGGTCATTCATTGTGAAAAGTGTGGAGTTGTGGCAGTGCCTGAAAAAGACCTTCCAGTGAAACTTCCCAATGTTAAAAATTATGAGCCATCAGGAACAGGAGAATCTCCGCTCGCAACTATTTCTTCATGGGTCAATGTAAAATGTCCGCAGTGCAAAGGACCTGCAAAAAGAGAGACAAATACCATGCCGCAATGGGCGGGAAGTTCCTGGTATTGGCTTCGATATGCTGATCCAAAAAACAAAAAAGCTTTTGCCGATAAGAAAATCTTGAAATATTGGACACCAGTCGATCTCTATTTTGGTGGACTGGAACACACGACACTTCATTTACTCTATTCTCGTTTCTGGAATCAATTCTTATTTGATCAAGGTCTAGTTACCGCGAAAGAACCTTATACTAAACGAGTGCCGCATGGTATTGTTCTTGGCCCGGATGGCGAAAAAATGTCAAAAAGCCGAGGAAATGTGGTTAATCCGGATGATATTGTGAAAAATTTTGGGGCGGATACCATGCGTCTTCATATGCAATTTCTCGGACCACATGAAGCGCAGGTTGCTTGGAATGACCAAGGCATTATCGGCACGCGAAGATTTTTGGAACGAGTGTGGAACATGACTATGTTTATCGGAAAAATAGAATCGGAGCAGGTAACACAGTTACTTCATAAGACGATCAAAAAGATTTCAGATGATATTGAGCATGCAGATTTTAACACCGCCATTTCAGCAATGATGGTTTTTGTGAAGTTTATCCATGAAGGAAATCAGCTTACCCGTGAAAGCTTCAATGCATTCATCAAACTCCTCTCGCCATTTGCTCCGCATATAGCGGAAGAGATATGGTCAAATTTGGGAAATAAAAAAATGATCGTCTCTGAAAATTGGCCAAAATATGATGAAAGCAAGCTGGTGTCATCGCGTGTAAAGATCGTTGCGCAGGTAAATGGAAAGGTACGAGGTATGATTGACGTACCGCATGATTCTTCAGAAGAAACAGTTGAAAAAGCGGTTTTAAAAAATCAGGACATTGTCAAGTGGCTTTCTAACAAGCAAATAACCAAAAAGATACTCGTAAAAAACAAAATAATCAACTTTGTAGTGCAGTAGTCAATACACTGTTGACTTTATTTCCAATAGGTGATAGTATGCCTTGACAAGACATTCGTCAAATATATTAGGTTAATTATTAATCATTATCAAAGCATGAAAACCACATTAAGTTTTAAGCCGAAACAGTCAGTGAAGAAGTTGCTTCTTGCGCTCGGCGAAAGATCACGGGATATCATTACCAAGCGATATGGGCTTGGCAAGAGTTCCGAACAGATGACTCTCGATGCGATCGGCAAAACTTATGGAATTACTCGAGAAAGAGTGCGACAGATAGAGAATCATGCTATTGCTGTCATACGAAAATCAAAGAACTACTCAGAAGAAAAACCTGTATTTGATGAGGTAGAAAGACTTATTCATACGCTCGGTGGTATTGTTGTTGAACAAGATCTCCTTGATCATGTCTCAAAGGATGTAAGCACGCAAAATCAAATGAACTTTTTGCTTGTTATCGGCTATCCGTTCAACAAGATGAAAGAGGACGAAGATTTCAAACACCGATGGTTCATAGACAAAGATCTCAGAGAGAAGATAGAAGGATCACTCAGAAAATTATACGAGAGCCTTAAAGATGATGAACTTGTCTCAGAACCTGAGATGATAAAGAGATTTTTGAGCTATATTGAGAATGTTTCCGAACAATACAAATCTGAAGAGATCGCAAAAAGATGGATGAATCTTTCAAAGAAAGTTTCAAAGAATCCTCTCGGCGAATGGGGTAAGACCAAATCTCCAAATATTAGCACTAAAGGTATGAGAGATTACGCATATTTGGTCATCAGAAAGCATGGATCACCGATTCATTTCAGAGAGGTTGCAAAAGCTATCACGACTGTTTTCAATAAAAAAGCACACGTAGCGACGACTCATAACGAGCTTATAAAAGATCCTCGATTCGTACTTGTCGGCAGAGGTCTCTATGCTCTTTCAGAATGGGGTTATATGAGCGGAGTGGTCAAGGATGTCATACGCAAACTTATAGAAAAGAATGGCCCGATGGCAAAAAAGGACATTATCGACAAGGTCATGAAAGAGAGATATGTCAAAGAGAATACTATTGTCATCAATCTCCAGAACAAAAAATATTTTAAGAAAAATAAAGATAATAAGTACGAAATAGCGAAGTAAATACAAGATCTGAAGCTAAAAGAAGAGGCCGCGCCCTGTGGGCGCGGCCTCTTCTTTTTCTATTTTTGTTTTGATATAATAGGCTTTGACATGCCTAATATATTTTTAAACTCAATCAATCAAGGACTTTTTCCTGTCGTTATCAAGTTACTGATAATCTTGCTGCCGATCTTCATGCCGATCATGCTTATTGTCACTTTTTGGATCTTGCGTTTCAGATGGTTGACGCTTAAATTCGTCGAGAGTCAGAAAAGCTGTCTTCTCGAGATCAAATTACCGAAAGAGATATTGAAATCCCCAGCAGGGATGGAGATATTCTTCTCGTATCTTGCGAGTGGTGGAGCGACGAATTATGGTGAGGCGTTCATTGATGGGAAGACGCGTCCATGGTTCTCCTGTGAGATCGTGTCTATAGGTGGAGAAGTGAAGTTTTTCGTCTGGTGCAGTCAGGAGAAATTCAGGAACACTATTGAGTCCCAGCTCTATGCCCAATATCCAAATCTTGAGATCTATGAGATTAATCAAAAAGATGATTATACAGCCGGGATCCATTTTGATATGGAGAAATATTTCATGTATGGAGTCCAATATAAACTTGTGCAACCCGATCCATACCCGATAAAAACATATATTGACTACGGGCTTGATGAAGATCCAAAAGATGAGTATAAGATAGATCCAATGACATCACTTTTGGAATTTTTCGGATCAATAAATGCAGGTGAGAATATTTGGCTTCAGATACTCATACAAAAACATGAAAAGGAAGATTGGACGCACGGTGTTTTAAAAAGAGAAGCTCGTGATATCAAAGCTGAACATAAGGCCGAAATAGAAAAAATACGAGAAGAAGCTACCCCAGAATCCAAAGGTGAGGATGACAAGAACTTTAAATTTCCCAACCCGACAAAAGGCCAGAATGAAAGAATCGCGGCGCTTGAAAGAAGCGCTGGTAAGACGCCTTTTGACTGCATGATACGAAGCATGTATATTGCAGAAGGCAGTGCATTCAATTCTTCTCGTATCAGCGCTGTCATCGGGTGTATGCGTCAGTATGGATCAAACAATCTCAATACGATAAAATTCAAGTTTTTAACTGATATCAGTGATGAGAGGAAAGACCTTACGAGAATATTCCCTTTTTTCCAGAGTCGTTTTTCATTTGATATCTTCGATGGCTTTGAATCAAATGATACTAAAATATTAAACATGAAAAAAGATATTTTTCATGCGTATAAGCTCAGATCTTTTTTCCAGCAACCATATAAGCATTATAAAGGTAAGCCGTTTGTGATGAATACCGAGGAACTTGCCACTATATTTCATTTTCCAGGCGGAATTGTCTCTCAGACACCAACACTCAAAAGAGTCGGATCAAAGAAGTCAGAGGCTCCTTCAAATCTTCCAGTATAATGTATGTTGTATCAAACGATATTGGACCGATATTTGCTGTATAAAAAATATCTTACAAAAGAACTTTTATTGTTCCTTGGAGGTATCATTGTTGTGATTTTTTACGTATTCTTTTGGTCAGCACCCTCAACTTTTCCTGTCTCCTCGGCATACGATCTGAAAAACGGAGATACGATCTCAGTAGTTTCAAGAGACCTCACAAGTCATCAAGTGATACGATCTACTTTTTGGCTCAAATCATTCACATACATTTTTTCTTTGGGTTCAATGAAAATAGTCGAGGGGGATTATACTTTTTATAAAAGACAAAGTGTTTTTGAGATAGCTTGGAGAATAACGCATGGCAATCTTGATACAAAACCGATACGAATAACGATCCCGGAGGGATTGAATTCATCCGAAATAGCCGATATTTACGCAAAATATATTCCATCTTTTAATAAACAAGTTTTTCTTAGTCTTGTTATAGATCAAAAGCTTGAGGGTTATCTTTTTCCCGATACGTATTTTTTGATGCCAAATGCAAGCGAGGATGCGATCGTTGCCATCATGCAGAATACTTTTAATGAAAAGATACAAACACTGCAAAGTGATATCAAAATCTTTGGCAAATCCCAATCCGATATTGTGAAAATGGCATCAATACTTGAGGAAGAGGCAAATAGTGATGAATCAAAGAAGATCGTCGCAGGTATTTTATGGAAACGTATTTCGCTCGGCATGCCGCTTCAAGTCGATTCTTCATTCAAGTATATAAACAGCAAGACAACGGCACAGCTTTCTCTCTCAGATCTGCAAATTGATTCGCCATATAACTCGTATACTCATAAAGGATTACCTCCTACGCCAATATCAAATCCCGGTATCTCAACAATAGAGGATGCGGTGAATCCGACACAAACGCAATATCTATACTTTTTGAGCGATGATAAAGGAAATATGCATTATGCAGTCACTTTTGAGCAACATGTTGCAAATAAGCTTAAATATCTTAAAAACTAATTTCTTGGTTAGAATGGCAAAGTAAATGTCATTGATGATTCATCTTTTTTGTCCCAGTGCGATGTATCAAGTTTGATCTCTTTTATTTCCTTTCCGTTGAGGTATTTTAGAGATTGATTTTTAAGCGCATATTCATAGACTTCTTTTGTGATCTTTACGTCATCGATGCAGTAGTCGATGACTTTTTGTTTTTCTCCGTTTCTCCACCAAGTTACAGCGTCGAGTCCGTGTCCGGATTTATTCTTTCCAAGCGTCGCCTCGGCAATGATATCAAGCTTGATCCTTCTGCCGAGAGAATTTTTTATCTCCTTGAGCAGATCAAGGCTTTTGATCTTTGTCAGATCTCCAGAGAAATATTTATTGAGTATCGGAATATCAAAATGATCACTATTGAAGCCGATGATCAGGTCAGCTTTCTCAAATATGGGCCACATATCTTTCAAAGTCTCTTTTGTGTAGCTCGAGTATTTATCTGTATCGTAATCATAAATACAACAGACGGACATATCGAGGGCTGCCGGATCATTTGAAGCAACATCTTGGAAAATATTGCTTGTTTCAATATCGAAAACAACCTTTTTCATTTAATTATTTTAAATTATCAGCTATATTTTCATCGGTAACCTCAGTTTCTTTTCCTGTAGAAAGTTCTTTAATTTTTAATTTGCCTGTTTTTACTTCATTTTCTCCAATAACAACAACAAAAGGAATCTTGTTTTTATCTGCATATTTGAACTGATCTCCAATTTTCTTCCCGGAATAATCTACAGTTACTTTGACCCCATTTTCTCTTATTTTTTGTGCCAAATCCTGGGCATATCCGATAGATTCATTATTCATTACGCAAATATGTAACTGTGAAGCGGGTTTGATCTCAGGTAATAGGTTATATGTTTCCAGTAAGTCTCTTATGATGACATCACCTGTACCAAAACCAACCGCAGGAACAATTTCCTTATCAAATATTGCAAGAAGTTCGTCATATCTACCTCCACCAAAAACAGATCTATTATTTTTAGGGTTTTTATCAAAGAATTCAAACACAATTCCGGTGTAATAATCAAAACCCCGCATCAAATCTTGTTTGAATACAACATTTTTTACTCCTGCTTCCTCAAGTTTTTCTATGAGTTCTCGCACCTCTTTTATTCCTTCATGTTCAGTTTCGCTTTGTGGTAGGAATGATACAAATTCCTCAAAATTCTTGCTATTCAAGAGTTCTATGAATTCTTGTCCTTTTGTGATAATTTCTTTTATTCCTTTTTCGAAATCATTTTTTTCCAGCTTATCTTTTTTATCTATAAGTTTTGCAACTTTCAAAGCATTGTCCTTTGATAACATATAAACTTCTTCCAAGATATAATTTACAATTTTTCTGTTATTGATCCGTATTTCAAAATCATTATCTTTCAAACCAAAATTTTGCATGATTTTTGATGCAATCAAGATAACCTCAACATCTGCATTTATATTTTTTACTCCAAAGATATCTACATTGAGCTGCCAATGTTCACGCGTTCTTCCTCTTTGAGGTTTTTCATATCTGAATAAGTTTGGAATAGAATACCATCTAAGCGGAAAAGAGAATTCTTTCAGTTTTGCAGCTATCATTCTAGCAACAGTAGGGGTCATTTCTGGTCTAAGGGATACTTCACGGTCACCTTTGTCTCTAAAAGTATATGTTTGATCGTTTACTATTTCTTCCCCGGATTTTGCTTTATATAGATCGGCATATTCCAGGACAGAGGCTCCATACTCACTGTAGCCAAAACTTTCAACGGTTTTTCTCATTACTTCAAAAATATAATTTTGAATAGCCATATCTTCAGGATAAAAATCCCTTACCCCTTTGTAAGATTCTGTACCAACCTTAATTTTTGTTGTTTTTTCTGCCATATTGGTTAGTATTGTAGCAAAATATGACTTCAAAACAAGCGGTTATCACATTGTATAAAAATAGAAGGGAAACACCCCTTGCGTGTTTGGAGAGATTCAAAAAAGAAAATTTTGAATACAAAGATGAGAAAATGACCTATGCCGGCAGACTTGATCCGCTTGCAGAAGGATTACTTTTGGTATTGGTCGGGGAGGAATGCAAGAATAAAGAAAAGTATCTCGGGCTCGATAAAGAATATGAAGTAGATGTACTTTTTGGTTTTGCGACAGATAGCTACGATCTATTAGGTAGGGTGACCAAGTGTCTTTGCGAGCAAAGCGAAGCAAACCAGGAAAATTCTGGATTGCTTCACTCCGTTCGCAATGACATACAATCCTTTGTTGGGAAATTTTCTCAGAAATATCCGGCTTATTCATCAAAAACAATTGGAGGAAAGCCACTTTTTGTACTCGCAAAAAGCGGCAAGCTCGATGAAGAGGAAATACCTACCAAAGATGTAGAGATAAAAAGCATCGAATTTCTCAGTCAAAGAACCATTTCGAAAGATGCTCTAGAAAAATATATCAAAGATTCAATCGCTTTGGTTTCCGGTGATTTTCGCCAAGAAGAAATATTGAAAAGTTGGCAGGTTGTCTTTGCGAGCGAAGCGAAGCAATCCATGTTATATCGGATTATTTCTCTGAAAGTCTCTTGCACAAGCGGAACCTATATGAGAAGTTTAGCTAATTCAATAGGAGAAAAGGTTGGAGTTCCAGCGCTAGCCTTAAATATAAAAAGGATGAGAATTGGTGATTTTAATAACATATGATAACATTTTGTCCATATGAATCCATTTGAAGGGGCTGATTTTATAAAGAGGAAATATGATTTACACAACGCCTCTGAAGTTGAAGCTGCTGCTGAAAGATCTGAAAAAAAAGAACAATTAAAAAATGATAAACATCATGGAATTATTAGCAGTTTAATAAAAAAAATATCTCACAACGAAGAAAATAAAACAGAAAAAGACAAGGATAAATTCGATACTCCAGAAAGTCTCATTCAAAATTATTTGGATCGTTTTTCTGAAATTACTGAAAGAAGAGATGAAAAGAAAAGATTGCGGGGTGTTGATGCATTCAAGCATATAATACATGATGATTATATTATGAAAAAAGAAGAAGTTCCCGATTCATACTGGGAACTTCAAAAAAGACTTGCAAAAGAAGAGGGTTATGGTGATATAGAAATATCTGACACATTTAAACAAGAACTTTACTCTATCATTAAGAGAGACCAGATCGCCAGTTTAGATTTATGGATCGATTATTTAGCTTCACCAAATGCACCATTTCCGATGTGGATGAAGTATTACGTGATGCGAAGTGTGCTTTCAATGGGTTCATACAATGTTGAGCAAAATACCTTTTCAAAAAGAAGCAAAAGTACTGTTCATCTATTTCCAGATTTAAATCAGGAAGCACTTGCACATGTTTTAGATGCATTATTAAAAAAGTATAATAAATCTGGAAAAGAACTCAACGCAAATGATTTTGTAAATGAAGAGGAATTTAAAAAACTGCTTCAGGGTGAAAATTTTTCAAAACTCTATTCTTATGCATACGATAAATGTATCCCAACATCTGAAGAAAAATTCATTGGCGTAGAAGGGGAATGGGTTAAATATGATAAAGGCGGTGACCATATGCCGCTTGTTCAATCATTAAAAAACAGAAAAACTGGTTGGTGTACGGCAGGTGAATTTACAGCTAAAACTCAGCTAGAAGGCGGTGATTTTTACGTCTTTTATTCAAATGACAATGAAGGCAACGCTACCATTCCAAGAGCTGCGATTAGAATGCAAGGTGACAAAATTGGGGAAGTAAGGGGTATTGGTGTAAATCAAAATTTGGATTCTGAAATTGCGCCGGTTGTGGAAAGAAAACTTAAAGAATTTCACGATGGTGATCTATATAAGAAAAAAGTTTCTAATATGAAGGAGTTAACTTTTGTATATAATAAAGTTCAAAAAGGAGAAGCACTGACAAAAGATGAACTCATTTTTCTGTATGAAAGAAATTCAAAAATACAGGGTTTTGGTTGGAGACAAGATCCAAGGATAAAAGAATTACTTAAAAAAAGAGATAAAATAGGCGATTATTCAATAATTTATGATTGTCCAAAGGACAGGATATGCGATGATCCGACAAAAGTAACAGAAATGACAAAAATTTTTGTTGGAAAACTAGAATTTGGAAATAGACATTTTGATGACAGAGTAGGTTTTATGCCGCTCAATGAAGAAAGTAATTATTATTATAATTCACTAAACAAGGAAGATTATAAAGTACTTGATCATAGAAAAAGCCCAATAATCATAGAAACTAATGTCAGATTTGATGATACACCGATTGAGACTCTTCCAAACGGTATCATGTTCAAAAAATACGCTTATTTTAGAAGATGTAGAAAATTAAATAGTCTTCCAGAAAGAATGGTTGTTGATGGTGCAGCTGATTTTAGCAATACATTGATATCAAAAATACCTTCGGATGCTATTTTTAAGAAAAGTGTTTCTTTTGAAAATTGCATGTTTTTAACTTCGATCCCGAGAGATATGGTGTTTCCAGCTGCTGTTGATTTTAGTCATACTTCGATAAATTCTATACCAGTAAGTGTAGAGTTTGGCGGAAAGGTTTCTTTCGTAAAGTGTATGGATCTAAAATCAATCCCGGCAAATTCATTATTTGTCGATGATGCTGATTTTTCCGGTTCATCCATGCAGTCTGTTCCAGAATTTGCGATATTTGAAGGCAAGGCATTATTTGATAATTGTCATTTCTTAACATCAATATCTGAGAGCGTAAAATTTAATGATGTGGCTGTATTTACAAATTCAGGAATTACGTCTATCCCTACTCATGCTGAATTTAATGACTCAGCCGATTTTAATAGTTGTAAGTCTCTAAGATCAATTCCTATTAGAGCGTTTGAACATAAAGTAAATTTCAGCTTATCCAATATTGATAATATACCTGCCGATGTGATCTTTAATGATGATGTAAATTTTTATGCATGTAGAAATTTGTCGTCAGTGTCCGTAGATGCAAAATTTAATAAGGGAGCAGATTTTAGAGGTTGCGAAAAATTAGTAAGATTGCCAGCAAACATTGTATTTAATGGTCCAGCCGATTTTGGCATGTGTATATCGCTTGACGAGATACCTTACGGTGCAAGTTTTAAAGGAAAAACTGGTTTTTCAAGCTGTGTAAAATTACAAAGAATTGCGAAGAAGGTGATTTTTGAAAATGATGTTGACTTTAGTGATTGCATTTCTCTTATGACAATTTCTCCGGATGTTATTTTTAATGGCAATGTCTCGTTTGCTGGTTGTAAATCACTGACAAATTTAACAAAAGAAATGTTAAAGAAAATGAAAGAAGAAGGAAGGATAAAAGGCGAGCTTAAACTATAGTTTTATATTTAGATCATTGAGTTAAGAAACTAGATGAGTATCTGGTTTTTCTTTAATAAATTAATACAAAGACCACCTTAAGGTGGTCTTTGTATTAATTTCTCTTATTTTTATCCCTCAACGTCTTCGTCAAATATTTCTTGCGTAGTCTCACGCCTTTTGGTGTGATCTCAAGATATTCGTTATCGCTCATGACCTCAAGACCTTTCTCAATATCAAGCTTGTAAGGTGGAACGAGGTAGAGTGCTTCATCAGAAGATGATGCGCGGACGTTTGTGAGATTCTTATTCTTGATAGGATTGACTTCAAGATCTTCACCATTCAAAACGTGGCCGATGACCATTCCCTCGTAAACTTCAGTGGCGGCTTCTATATATAGAACACCTCTTTCCTGTAAGTTCCAAAGAGAATATGCCATCGCTTTTCCTGTCATCATTGAGGTCATTGAACCAAATTCTAATTTTTGGATCTCTCCGGCGTATGGTTTGAATCCGATAAATCGTGAGCTTAATATTCCAAGACCTTTTGTATCAACGACAAATGATCCTCTGTATCCGAGCAAACCTCTTGTTGGGATCTCAAAGATCATACGGATCTGATTGTCTTTGACTTTCATATCTTTCATGATTCCTTTTCTCTTACCGAGCTTTTCTATGACAGTTCCTTGGAATTCTTCTGGAATATCCACAACAACTTCTTCATAAGGTTCGGACTTTACGCCATCAATTTCTTTTATGATCGCTTGTGGTTGGGAAACCTGAAGTTCAAAACCTTCTCTTCTCATGTTTTCTATAAGAATGGCAATGTGAAGCTCACCTCTGCCGTAAACTAATATCGGATCTTTACTGAAATCAACTTTAAGACCAACGTTAATTTCAACCTCTTTCTCAAGTCTTTCTCTGATCTGTCTTCCGGTAACAAATTTACCTTCTTTTCCTGCAAATGGGGAATCGTTAACAAGAAAGCTCATAGAAATCGTAGGCTCATCTATATTGATAGAAGGAAGGGCTACTTGATCTGTGTTTTCGCAAATCGTTTCTCCTATATATGCATCAGTGATACCAGCGATCATGGCAATATCTCCGGCAGCAACTTCAGAAACTGAATCTCTTTGTATTCCTTTAAAGGTAAAAAGTTTTGTGATCTTTGCCTGTCTTGTTTCTCCATCAGATTTTTTAACAAAAACTGTTTGTCCGTCTTTCAATTTTCCAGTGTAGATTCTGGCGATGCCAAGTCTTCCAAGAAAATTATCATATGCAAGGTTGAAGATCTGGGCGGTAAAAGGCGCTTTTAATTTTTCTTCTGTTGCAGCTACTGGAACTTTTTCCATTATCAAATCCAAAAGCGGAGTCAAATCTTTTTGTTCGCCTTTTGGATCAAGCATAGCAACGCCTTTTCTGCCGATCGCATAAATGACAGGGAAGTTGAGTTGTTCGTCATTTGCACCAAGTTCCATAAAAAGTTCAAGGACTTCCTCATGGACCTCTTCGGGTCGCGCAGCATGTTTGTCTATTTTATTTATAACAACGATAGGTTTAAGTCCAAGCTCAAGTGATTTTTTAAGAACAAATCTTGTCTGAGGCATAGGACCTTCCTGAGCATCTACAACAAGAAGAACGGTATCAATAGATCGGAGAACACGTTCAACTTCAGAACCAAAGTCTGCGTGACCGGGAGTATCAACAATGTTTATTTTGCTATTTTTATAGAAAATAGATGTGTTTTTTGCATATATAGTAATACCACGCTCTTGTTCGAGTTTGTTGCTGTCCATGGTGACACCTTCTTCAACCATTCCAGTCTGTCTCAAGATTGCGTCTGTGAGAGTTGTCTTTCCGTGGTCAACGTGTGCGATAATTGCTATGTTTCTAATATCCATATTTATGTCTTTCAAATTAAAAGGCGCCGAAGCGCATTTCTACACGCCTATTTATAACAATTTTTTTATGAAAAGTCAAAGACCTTATTTATAATAATGTGCTTATTTTTATTATTTTAAATAGAATGATATAATTTCCCCATGAATCAGGAAATTGAGAATATCAAGAAATATGTCCGAGCGGCAAATTATTTATCGGCGGGGCAGATCTATTTGCAAAGTAATTTTTTATTAAAAGAGAAACTCACTTTTGATGACATAAAAACCAGACTCTTGGGACATTGGGGAACATGCCCAGGAATCAATTTCACCTATGCATGTTTGAATAATCTGATAAATAAGACCGGCACAAATATGATGTTTGTGCTCGGCCCGGGTCATGGTTTTCCCGCAATTCAATCAAATGTATTTCTTGAAGGAACTCTCGGCAAGTATTATAAAGAAGCTCAAAAGACTGAAGATGGCATTGCCTATATAACAAAGAATTTCAGCTGGCCATACGGCTTTCCAAGCCATTCAAGCCCTGCAACACCGGGCGTTATCCTTGAAGGTGGAGAGCTCGGCTACTCCCTTTCGACCTCCTATGGGGCAGTTTTGGACAATCCAGACCTTATGGTGACTTGTCTTATCGGTGACGGTGAAGCAGAGACCGCATCGGCGGCTACTGCCTGGCATTTGAATAAATTTATTGATCCGGCAAAAAATGGCGCTGTCTTGCCAATACTTCATTTAAACGGTTATAAAATATCTGGCCCGACTATTTTTGGAAGGATGCAAAATTCAGATCTGAAATCTTTATTCAAAGGATATGGGTATGAACCGATCATTGTGGAAGGACATAATGACAAAGTCTATGAAAAAATGGTAAAGGCTTTAGACGATGCCCATTCATTAATTAAAGCAATTCAAAAGGAAGCGAGAGAAGATCCTGATAAGCCACGAGAAGATTATTATAGATTTCCGATGATCATTCTAAAAACTCCAAAGGGTTGGACAGGTATCAAACATTTGTATAGCTGGGCGCTCGAAGGACGTGGCAATGCATTTGATGCAAAAGTTGAAGGGAATTGTTTTTCACACCAAGTTGTCGGCAGAGAAATGAAAACAGATAAGACTGAGCTCAAGGCGCTTGAAAAATGGTTGAAATCATATAAATTTGATGAGCTATTTAATACGCAAAATGGTTTTATAAAAGATATTGAAAATAATATTCCAAAAGAAGGTTTGAGAATGGGCGACAATCAACATGCGTTTGGAATTAAAAAAGGAGATCATTCGCGCGATCTCACATTGCCGGATATTTCAAAATTTGAAACAAAAATAAAAGATCCGGGAGAAGTGTCTGTAGGCGCTATGCAAAAGATCGGGGAATATTTTGGCGAAGTCGTAAAATTAAATAAAGAAAAAAGGAATTTTAGGGTGTTTTCTCCTGACGAAACATATTCGAACAGATTGCATTATATGCTTGATGCCACGCCGAGAGCATTTGTCGGAAAAATAGAAGATTGGGATATTGATCTTGGACGAGACGGCAGAGTCATAGAAATGCTCTCAGAAAATTCTCTCCAAGGACTTGCTCAAGGTTATACTTTGACAGGCAGGTTTGCTGTTTTCCCATCATATGAATCTTTTATCATGATCGTAGCGAGCATGGCGGATCAATACAGTAAGTTTTTGAAAATTGCCCGAAGGACAGAGTGGCGAGGTGATGTACCATCTTTGAACTATATTATATCTTCAACAGGCTGGAGACAAGAGCATAACGGATTTTCACACCAGAACCCAGGATTTATCAGCGATGTATTATTGAAAAAACATGATTTTATCAACGTATATTTTCCGGCTGATGAAAATGAAGCGATCTTGGTCACAGAAAAATGTTTGACATCAAAAAATGAGATAAACGTAATTATTTCTGAAAAAACTGTTGAACCAGTCTGGCTTACTGTGGAAGAAGCAAAAAAAGAAGTCGAGAAAGGGATCTCGGTCTGGGATTTTGCGAGTGATGAAAATCCAGACATTATTTTCTGCGGTTGCGGTCAGTATCTTGTCAAAGAAGCTCTTGCGGCGATACAACTTTTGAAAGAGGAAGCTCCGGAAGTGAAAATCCGATTTGTGAATATACTCGAAATTTCTCCAAATACTGCGAGCGGTAAGAATAAACTGAGTCAGGAGGAATTTGAAAAATATTTTACAAAGGACAAGCCGGCTATTTTTAACTTTCATGGCTACCCTGAGACACTTCAACAGATATTGTTCTATTATGTGAATAGCCTCGATAGATTTTCAGTGCATGGCTATATGGAAAGCGGTTCCACGACAACTCCGCTTGATATCATGATACGAAATGGGGTAGATAGGTACAATTTGGTCATTGAAGCGGTGGAAAAACTAACAAAGAATGGAATTATTGAAAAAAATAAAGCGGAAAAGATCGTTCAAAAATATCAGCAAAAGATCAAAGAGCATAAAGAATATATTTTGAAAGTCGGAGATGATCCTGAAGAGATTTTGAATTGGAAATGGAGAAATTAGGATTTAGTATATAGAACATATAGTATAAATATAATGAAAAAGGAAATTGTGAAATTGGTAACTTTTGTTCCGGAAAGTCATGCAAATATTGTACGTAAAGCAATAGGAAAAGCTGGCGGGGGAATTCTTGGCAACTATGATAATTGCACATTTTCGATCAAAGGAATCGGCAGATTCAGGGGATTAAAAGGTGCAAATCCAGCAATTGGAAAAGTTGGCGTGTTAGAATCAGTTAACGAAGAAAGAATTGAAGTAACAGTTCAAAAAAATAAATTAAAAGCAGTCATAAAAGCCATAAGATCAGCACATCCATATGAAGAAATCCCAATAGATATTTATAAATTATCATAAAACATGAAAAAATACTTAATCGTCAACACAGGTTCTGTCTCCGCAAAATATTCTATTTATAATGAACAGACAGAATTATTTTTCGCTCATTTTGAGATCGAGGCCGGACAGCCTGTCGTTAGTTTTTTTGATACCGGCAGAGAGGGAAAAGAAATCGAAGAGAATATAACAAAAGAGATTTTCAATGATTCGCTCAGTTATTTCATAAATAAGGCCATTGAGAAAAAGGTTATTGCCAGTAAAAATGATATTTTTTCGATCGGGGTTCGTGTTGTGGCACCCGGAGTATATTTTCAGTCGGATAGAATTGTTGATGCATCTTTTATATCAAATATAAATGAAGAGCAGGAGGAAGCCCCGCTTCATGTCACGGTTACACTCAAAGAGGTCAACGAATTGAGGAAATTATTTGCGACGACCCCGATCGTTGGGATCTCTGATAGTGCGTTTCATAAAAATGCGCCAGATTTTTCAAAATACTATGCAATACCGAGAAAAGTTGCCGATGAGTTTGAGATATATCACTATGGCTACCATGGCATATCTGTCAGTTCAATCGTCAATAAACTTTCGTTTGAGAAAAAATTACCAAGTAAAGTCATCATTTGTCATTTAGGCGGAGGTTCAAGCATTACTGCAGTTAAAGATGGTAGAAGTTTTGATACTTCAATGGGATACACTCCACTTCAAGGATTAATTACTTCAACACGTTCCGGTGATATTGATCCTGTAGCTGTCATGTATCTTGGACAAAAACTCAATAAAAATACAACAGAGCTTGAAAAGTATATGAATACTGAATGCGGACTTTTAGGACTTTCTGGAGTTAGCTCTGATACGAGGGATATTCTTGAGGCAGAAAAAAGAGGCGATACAAATGCAACATTTACTCTACAAAAGTTTGTTATAAATATCAAAAAATATATCGGTTCATATATGGCAGAGATGGGTGGGGTAGACGCGATTATTTTTTCAGGAACAATAGGAGAACGATCTTTTGTTATGAGAGAAAGGATCTGCGATGGACTTGGATCTCTGGGAATAAAGCTCAACATATCACTCAATAATAAAACAATCGGCTTTGATAGAAAAATAAGCTCACTTTTTTCTCCCATTAAAGTATTGGTTGTTTGTACTGATGAAATGAAAGATATGGCAGAAAGACTGAAGAATTTCAAGATCTAACAAACTAATTTCCCCTAGGCTCCACCTCGGGGTTTTTCTTCGTGGTATAATATAGGCACTAATTAATTATGTCAGAATATTATAAAGGTACACGAGGAGCAGCGTGGAATTATGGCGGGGGAAATTGGAAACTGAGCCGTTCAAAGATCGATCTTTTTTTGGAATGTCCACGGTGTTTTTATTTGGATAATAAGCTTGGTGTAAAGCGCGTGCCAGGTTTCCCTTTTTCCATAAACAGCGCGGTGGACTTTCTTTTAAAGCAAGAATTTAATGCTCATAGAGTAAAAGGCGAGCAGCACCCGATACAAAAAGAATATGGGATAGATGCTATGCCTGCGCCACATGATGAACTTGATGAATGGAGAAGAAATTTTGGCGGAGTTCGATATTTTCACAAACCGACCGGATTTCTTGTCACCGGTGCCATTGATGACCTATGGATCAATAGCAAAGGCGAATATATCGTTGTTGATTATAAAGCTACGGCAAAGGAAGAAGCAGTAAAGGAGCTTGATAAGGAATGGCAAGATGGTTACAAAAGGCAGATGGAAGTGTATCAGTGGCTTTTGAGGCAAAATGGCTTAAAAGTTTCTAGTACAGGATATTTTGTATATTGTACCGGCAAAATGGATAGGCAGGCTTTTGATAAAAGGATCGATTTTGATGTGAACCTGATCTCGTACAAAGGAAGTGATGCATGGGTCGAAAAAACATTGGAAAAAATAAAAAAATGTTTGGATGGGAAAATACCGGAAGAGGGGAAGAATTGTGATTGGTGTACGTATTGGGATGCGAGAAAAAAGTTTGAGAAATAATTATTTATAAAAATATGAATATAAAAACAAGAAATTATGGTTGGTATCAGCAATTGAAAAAACCGAGATTTGCTCCACCAGCATGGATCTTCGGGCCAGTGTGGACTTTTCTTTATGTGATCATCGTCATCTCTTTTGGGTATATTGGTTATCTGTCTTTCACGAATCAGATTCCTTTTACTGTTTTTGTACCATTTATTTTGAACCTGATCTTCAATATCATCTATACGCCGATCCAATTTGGTTTAAAAAATAATTATCTTGCTGCGGTTGATATTCTTCTTGTACTTGTAACTTTGAAGTGGTTCATGAGCGCAATCTTTCCCTATGCTCCGTGGGTGATGTATGTGAACATCCCATATTTAGCATGGGTTGCTTTCGCTACGATATTGCAGCTTACAGTTACGTGGATGAACAGGAAAACTGAGGCATCTTCTAAAGACGGGCGGTTTTTTAATTAGCTAGTTTTTCAACATCCTTCGCTTCCTGCAGTGCTACTGATGGTGTAAGTTCACCTTTTTCTAATCTATCAAGAATACTTACGAACGCCTGTTCTTTTTGATCCTGAGTTATTGAACATCCATTTTTCATATTTTCTATTTGTGCTTTTGCTGAAACCATACTTACCATTTCTATTGGTTTGTCCATTGTGTTTCTCATATTTTTTATTTTAAAGACTAATAACCCTTAAATTATACATGAAATCCATTAAATGAGCTAGTAAATGGGCCATTTTGCCGAGCAAAATAGCCTTAAACCTGTCTGTGCATAATATTTAATTTGACATTTAAACTCATTTAACCTATACTCTGCTTAGCTTTAAACGGAATGAGTTGCGGGCGTAAAGCGCCAAATGGTAAGCTAGATTAAGTTGCAAAAGTCTTGCTTAAAAAAATAAGATAAATTTAAAGAGGAAACACAGATGCCTTGAAGGAGAGGTGTCTATTTTGTTTTGTAAAATAATTTAGAACAATTTTTCCTCTAAATTATCGCTCTTATTTTTTTGTGCGAGAACTATAAAATCTTGGTTTGCTATATTATTATTTTAATTTATTTTAATAGGCTATGATGACGAAAAAACCAGCAAACATTCTTGCAGATGGAGTGACCGGGGGAAAGCTTGAGAAAAAATATTTCTCGCGATTCAAAGAACCCTTGATAGAGATCCCGAACTTGGTTGATCACCAGGTAAAGTCATATGAGTGGCTTTTGAAGGAAGGTATCAAAGATGTCATGAAAGAATTTTCTCCGATAAAAGATTATGCGGAGAAGAAATTCGAGCTTTCTTTCACCGGATTTGAGATCAGTGCTCCATCATATGATGAGTTCCAAGCAAAAGAAAAAAAGATATCATACGAAGGACAGCTGAAAGCAAAAGTAAAATTAAAGAACAGAAGCCTCGGTTCAGAAGTGGAGCAGGAAATATTCTTTTCAGATGTTCCCATGATGACCAATCACGGCACCTTCATCATAAATGGCATTGAAAGGGTCATTGTTCCTCAGCTCGCACGATCATACGGAATATTTTTCACATCGAACGACTCAAAAGGAAAGAATTATTTTGGCGCAAAGGTCATCCCGGCTCGTGGCGCATGGCTTGAGATAGAATCTGAATCAGACGGTGCAATATATGTAAAAATAGACAAGAAGAGAAAATTTGCGATATCTTCTCTTCTTCGCGTATTTGGTGTAAAAACGGAAAAAGAAATTCTCGATCTTTTCAAAGGAGACGAAACGACTCTGAAGGTTATGGAAGCAACGATCCTTAAGGACCATGCAAAAACACAAGATGATTCATATATTGAAATATACAAAAGACTTCGAGATGGCGACCTTGCCGCAGTTGAAAATGCGCGAGAATTCATCAAGTCTATATTCAGCCCAGAGAGATATGACATTTCAAAAGTAGGACGATTTAAGTTCAATAAAAGATTTGAAAAGCCAATGGATGAAAAATCCCTTGAGCAAAAAGCTATCTCGCTTGATGATCTTATATCTATCATTAAAAAGATTGTTGAACTTAACAACGATCCTGAGGCAGTTGAAGATGATATTGATCACTTGGGTTCACGAAGAGTCCGTTTTGTCGGTGAGCTTCTTGCCGCAAAAGTAAGGATCGGTATGGCTCAGATGAAGAGAAATATCCAGGATAGAATGTCTACGGTTGATCCTGATATCAAAATGCCAGTGCAATTTATTTCTGCGCGACCACTTCAAGCAAGAATAAAAGAATTCTTCACTACAAATCCTCTGTCTCAATTTATGGGACAGGTAAACTTGCTTGAAGAGATCGAGCACTTGAGAAGACTTTCAGCACTCGGTCCCGGAGGACTTACAAAAGAAAGAGCTGGTTTTGAAGTTCGTGATGTTCACCCATCACACTATGGAAGAGTTTGTCCTATACATACACCGGAAGGTCAGAACATCGGTCTTATCTTGAACTTAGCCACTTACGCAAAAGTAAATGATTTTGGCATGATCGAAACTCCATATGCAAAAGTAAAGAACGGCGTTATTACCGGCGAAGTGAAATATTTCAACGCTATTGAAGAAGAAAATTTTAAAATTGCTCACGGTGCCACGCCATATGATGAGAACGGAAAAATAACCGAAAAGGAGGTTGAGGTTCGTTTGAACGGCACACCGACGATTGCAAAGAGAGAAGAAGTAGACTTGATCGACGTATCGGCGAATCAGGCATTTTCTGTTGCAACAAGCATGATGCCATTTTTGAACCACGATGATGCAAACAGAGCGCTCATGGGAACGAACATGCAGAAGCAAGCTGTGCCATGTATTATTCCTGAAGCTCCGCTCGTTGCGACAGGCATTGAAACAGAAGCAGCTCGATATACTGGAAGAATTATTTATGCCGAAGAAGAGGGAACTGTCAGCGCTGTTGATGCTTCCCGAATTGCCGTAAAAAGTGCAAAGAATGGAAAAGAAAAAGAATATAAGCTTGTCAATTTTTCAAGAACAAACGGTTTTACTCCATTTCATCAGAGACCATCAGTATCGCTTGGACAAAAAATAAAGAAAGGTGATCTTCTCGCAGACACATCTTCTTCAGTCAACGGACAAATGGCAATCGGTCAGAATGCGCTCGTTGCATTCATGACATGGAAAGGTGCGAACTTTGAAGACGCTATCATTCTTTCTGAACGATTGGTCAAAGACAGCAAGTTTTCATCAATACATATTGAGGAATTTATCGTAAATGTTCGCGATACTAAGCTCGGTCCTGAAGTTACGACACACGATATTCCAAACGTTGGTGAAGCAAAATTAAAAGATTTGGATGAAGATGGAATCGTCAGAATCGGCGCCGAAGTCAATCATGGCGATATTCTTGTCGGTAAGATCACTCCAAAAGGCGAAACACAGCTTACTCCGGAAGAAAGACTTCTCCGATCTATTTTTGGTGAAAAAGCTCGCGATGTAAAAGATACCTCAAAGAGGCTTGAAAGCGGAAAGAGAGGAAGAATTATTTCCGTAAAAGTTTTCTCAAGAGAAAATGGGGACAAGCTTGAATCAGGTATTATAAAAAGAATTCATATTGAAGTTGCACAGCTTCGAAATATTTCTGTTGGAGATAAACTTGCAGGACGACACGGAAATAAAGGGGTCATCTCAAGGATATTGCCAGTTGAAGACATGCCATATATGGAAGACGGTACTCCTGTCGATGTTATTTTGACACCGCTCGGTATTCCTTCTCGTATGAACCTTGGACAGATCCTCGAACTTCACCTTGGTCTTGCTGCAAACACACTTGGTTATCAGGCAATCGTTCCTCCATTTATGGGAGCAACAGAAGGAGAAATAAAAGAAGAACTTAAAAAAGCCGGTTTCAAAGAGAGCGGAAAAATGAAACTCTATGATGGCAGAGATGGTCAGTCATATGATCAAGAGATCTCAGTCGGTTATATGTATATTTTGAAACTGCATCATGAAGTTGAGGACAAGATACACATGAGATCGATCGGTCCGTACTCAATGATCACTCAGCAACCGCTTGGAGGACGCGCACAAGGAGGAGGACAGAGATTTGGAGAAATGGAAGTCTGGGCACTTTTGGGATATGGCGCTGCATATACACTTAGAGAAATGTTGACGATCAAGTCAGACGATATTGTTGGACGATCGGCGGCGTTTGATTCGATCGTAAAAGGAGAAAATATCAAGCAGCCCAATGTACCAGCTTCATTTAATGTATTACTCAATAGCTTGAGAGGTCTTGGACTCGACGTCGAACTTAAGAATGAAAAATTAACTGATGAGGAAATATAACAAAAACCACCATGTATACAAAAGATAAAAATATGAAAAGAGACTCAAAAACAGATTTCAACATTGTATCGCTCGGACTCGCTTCTCCGGAAGTGATCCAGAAATGGTCATTTGGCGAAGTTACAAAACCTGAAACGATCAACTACCGAACTCAGCGATCTGAACGAGGCGGTCTTTTTGACGAAAAAATATTCGGTCCAGACAAGGACTATGAGTGTTATTGTGGAAAATATCGTGGTATACGATATAAAGGTATCGTTTGTGAAAAGTGCGGAGTTGAGATCACCCGATCGATTGTGAGACGTGAAAGAATGGGACATATTGAGCTTTCATCCCCAGTTTCCCATATCTGGTTTTTGAGAGGTATGCCTTCAAGACTCGGTGCGATCATGGGAATGTCAGTCGCAGATCTTGAAAAAGTCATCTACTTTGCTGGTTATATTATCATGAAGATCTATCCTTCAGAAAAAGAAAGGATCTTGAAGGAAATTGAGAATGAATTTAAAAATAAAGTAAAGAATGTTGAGGATGACAAGACCAAAGAAGCTCTCAAGGAGATGGCAACAAATGCCAGAAAAGAAGTTGAGAGCATTGTCGAAGGAAAAGTCCTTGATGAGGTCATGTTCCATAAATTCTCCATTAAGTATGGTGCCGCATTTGAAGCGGGAATCGGTGGAGAAGTCATCTATGAGATCTTGAAAAAAATAAATTTGCATGATCTTGAGAAAAAGATCATCGTAAATTTGGAAAAAGCCAACGCAATAGATAGCGAAAAGATGAACAAGAGACTTTCTCTTGTAAGATCAATGATCGCATCGAATTCAAGGCCAGAATGGATGTTTTTCACAAAGATTCCTGTCATACCTCCAGCACTGAGACCTATGGTTCCGCTGGATGGAGGACGATTTGCAACATCAGATGTCAATGATCTTTACCGAAGAGTCATCAATAGAAATAACAGACTTTTGAAATTGAAAGAAATTTCAGCACCAGATGTTATTTTACGAAATGAAAAAAGAATTTTACAAGAAGCGGTAGATGCTTTGATCGATAATTCGATCAGACATGGAAATTCGCTTTTCTCAGCACTTGGAAACGCTTCACAAAAAAGACCTTTGAAATCTCTCGCGGATAATTTGCAAGGAAAGAGAGGTTTATTTAGGTCAAATCTTCTCGGTAAGCGTGTAGACTATTCTGGAAGATCCGTCATCGTTGTCGGTCCAGAACTTCACCTTGATCAGTGTGGTTTGCCAAAACATATGGCACTTGAACTTTTCAGACCATTCGTTATTTCACAACTTTTGTCAAAAGAACTTGCATACAATATAAGAGGTGCAGGAAGACTTATTGATGATGGGGTACCAGAAGTGTGGGCAATCCTTGAAGATGTCATTAAAGATAAATATGTACTTTTGAACCGTGCACCAACCCTTCACAGACTCGGTATTCAGGCATTCAGACCGATCCTTATTGAAGGAAATGCTATCCAAGTCCATCCACTCGTTTGTACCGCTTTTAACGCAGACTTTGATGGAGACCAGATGGCTGTGCACGTTCCACTTGGAAAAGATGCTCAGCTTGAAGCAAAAGAGATCATGGCTTCAGATAAAAATATTTTGAAACCTGGAGACGGAGATCCAACCATTTCATCAAAACTTCTCGATATCGTTCTCGGATGTTATTGGATGACAAAAATAGTTGAAGGAGAAAAAGGCGAAGGAAAATATTTCTCATCAGCAAATGCAGCTATTACTGCGCATGACTTTGAACTTGTCGGATTCAGAACAAAAATAAAAGTTTTACCGTCAAATAAAGCAAAATATGCTCAATTCAACGGCATATTATTTGATACAACGGTAGGACGATTGCTTTTCAACAGCGTCTTGCCTGATGATTATCCTTTCGTAAATAAAGAGATAGATCAAAAACAAATGAAAAAGATCATTGATGACCTTATTCTTCAGCATGGCCCGACGAATATCGCTCCTATCATTGATAAAATCAAGAACTTTGGATTCAAATATGCGACACACTCAGGCATTACATGGGGTCTTGATGATATTCAGGTGCCAAAAGAAAAAGCAGAGATCGTAAAGAGGTCAAAAGAAAATTCTATGAAAGTAACCTCGGAATATAATGAAGGATTGCTTTCAGAGGAAGAAAAATTAAGATTAAATATTGAGATCTGGCAAGGTGCAAAGGACGAACTCATGAAGATAATGCCAAAAACTTTGGATCAGAAAGGTTCTGTCTATAATATGTGGATGTCGGGTGCCAGAGGTTCTCTGTTATCTATTGTTCAGATGGCGGGTATGAAAGGTTTGATCCAGAATGTCCTTGGAGAAACAATTGAATTTCCAGTCATTAGTTCGTATAAAGAAGGTCTTACACCGATCGAATATTTTATTACCACAAACGGTTCAAGAAAAGGTTTGACCGATACTGCGCTTAATACCGCAAAGGCAGGATATTTGACCAGAAGACTTTTTGATGTTGCTCAAGATATTGTCATTACTGAGATCGATTGCGGTACAAAAGAAAGTGTTGTTATCAACAGAGCTTCAAGTATGGAAACAGGTTCTCCAGTGGCAAAAAAGATCAGGGGAAGAATTTTGGCGGAAGATTGTTTGGGTAAAGACGGAAAAGTCATGTTCAAAAAAGGTCAGCTTTTGACCAAAGACGATGCACACAAGATTGATGAAGCACAGGTGGAAAATATCGTCATTCGATCTCCACTCTCATGTAAAACACTTCACGGTATTTGTTCAAAATGTTACGGAATGGATCTCGGAAAAGGAACACTCATTGATATTGGAGAAGCTGTCGGTACGATCGCGGCTCAAGCTATCGGTGAACCAGGAACACAATTGACCATGAGAACATTCCATGCCGGAGGAACAGCTTCGGTTGGCGGAGATATTACCCAAGGTTTGCCAAGAGTCGATGAAATTTTTGAAAAGAGACGACCAAAAAATCCAGCAATTATTTCTGCAGTGAATGGCCATGTTACCTCTGTCAAAGATTTTGGAAAAGAAAAGATCATCACTGTTATTCCTGATATTGAAGATAAGGGCAAATCAAAAAAATCAGGCGAGATCGAATATGTGTTCAATCCAAAAAGGGTCTCATTCGTAAAATCAGGAGATAAGATCGTCAAAGGACAAATATTGACCGACGGTTCTGCTGATATTGATGAAATGTTCGAGTATTCTGGCAAGGATAAAGCGATGGAATACATCATTAGCGAAGTCAGCAAACCATATGAACTCCAAGGAGCGGCTGTCGACAGAAAGCATATCGAGATCATCGTCAAACAGATGTTCTCAAAGAAAATGGTCACAGAACCCGGATCATCAAATTATTGCAAAGGAGATATTATCGATGAGCTTGATCTCGTCAATGAAAATAAAGAATTGAAAGAAAACAAAGGAGACCTACTCACCGCAGAGCTTTTGGTCATGGGAATCACCGAAGCATCTCTCTCAAGAAAAAGCTTCCTTTCAGCTGCATCATTCCAGCACACAAAGAGAATTCTCATTAATGCTGCGATCAAAGGAACAAAAGATACACTCCAAGGACTTAAAGAAAATGTCATTATCGGTAGGATCATACCTGCAGGTACCGGTTTTCCAGGAAGCAAAAAATACGAGATGATCAAAGAATTGCACGACAAGCAGAGGTCAGATTTTGACGAATAAACACAATACGAAGATTGTGCGAATACTACGAATGAATTTTGGATCTTAAATTGAAACCATGTCATCTTCCGTAGAACAAATAAAAGAACGATTGCACATTGAGGATGTTATCGGCTCATATATCAAGCTTGAACGAGCCGGTAATAGTCTCAAAGCACGGTGTCCATTTCACAATGAAAAAACACCGTCCTTCTTCGTGTCTGCCGAACGAGGCAATTATTATTGTTTTGGCTGCGGAGCAAAAGGTGACATATTCACATTCGTGGAAAATTTTGAAGGAATCGATTTTGTCGGCGCACTCAAATTGCTCGCGGAAAAAGCCGGGGTAAAACTCGACAAATTCAGCTCGGCAAGCACTGATAAAAAAGAACGATTGTACACACTTCTTGAAGCATCAACATTTTTCTTGGAACGAAACCTTATTGGTGAAGAAATTCCTCTTGAATATTTAAAAAATAGGGGACTTACCGAGAAAACAATTAAAGAATGGAGGATCGGTTATGTGCGTGATGAATGGCGTTCTATTTCTGACTATTTAAAACAAAAAGGTTTTACCGAAAATGAGATCGACCGAGCAGGTATCACAAAAACCGAAGGGAAAAATACGTACGACAGATTTCGCGGTAGGATCATGTTCCCGATTTTTGATGCTGCAGGAAGGGTCATTGCATACTCTGGCAGGATTTTGCCAGCGCTTGATGATGGAAAAGCAGCAAAATATCTCAATAGCCCGCAGACGGAAGTCTTTGATAAATCAAAAGTCCTTTATGGCTATCATGCGGCAAAACAAGCAATACGAAAATTTGATTTTTCTGTTCTTGTTGAAGGTCAAATGGATCTGCTTATGGCTCACCAGGCCGGCTTTGCAAATACTGTCGCATCATCTGGTACTGCCCTTACCGCCGAGCATTTGAAATTGCTCAAAAGGATTTCAAACAAGATCATCATGACTTTTGATGGTGATGAAGCCGGAGCAAAGGCAGCTGAGCGAGGTTGGGCGCTCGCACTTTCCGCTGGCATGGAAGTAAAGATCGCAGAAATGCCAAAAGGAGATGATCCGGCCGATCTTATCTTGAAAGATAAAGAATTATTCAAAAATACTCTTAAAAACGCGGTCCATCTTATCGATTTTCTATTGAACAGGATTACCGTTGCAGAAAGCGATACAAAGAAAATATGGTCTCTGATCAAAACAAAAGTCCTTCCGTACATCTATCTACTCGAAAGCGATACCGAAAAGGGACGCTATGTTACAAAGATAGGAGATATCATTGGAATAAAAGAAGAATTTATCTGGGACGACCTGAAAAAAGTAAAATTAAATGAGGAGTTCAAACAAGAAAAACAAGAAGGGAACAAAGCGATAGAAAGACAGATTAGCTCAGAAATTCTTAAAAGCGGTTCGGTAGAAAGAAGTTTGGCATCAGTCATATCAAAAGGAGAAGGACAAAAAGGTTCAATTATAGATAGCAATAGTTTGAAAGAAAAAATAAAGAATATAATCGGCACTGAGCGGTATGAAGAGTTTGAAAAGGAAAGAAAAATGATATTGAATGAGCTCGCATTTGAAGCAGAAGGATATTATGGAAATTTTGAAGAAAGTAAGATGAAAAAAGAGGTAGATTATTTGATCTTAAACCTGATGGAAGAGAATTTTAAGAGAGAACTAAACCATTTATTGTTAGATCTAAAAGGTGCCGAACAAAATAAGGAGATCGAAAAAATAAAAGCATTATCGATACGATTAAAGGAGGTGATGGAAAAGTTGAGCGGCATCAAACAAGATAAAAATAAGATCAAATAAATTACTAGCTAATTTTTAAACATAATGAAGAAAAACAAAAAAATCTTGAAGGCTTCAAAAAGATCGGCAAAAAAATCCCCGGTTAAAAAGGTTGTTCAAAAGAAAAATAAGCCGGAGGTCAAAATGTCGGCGAAAAGAAAAGAGCTTGAACTGAAAGCTGATAGGATAATCGCCAAAGGAAAAGAAAGAGGATTCATCACTTATGATGAGATCATGAAAGAATTTCCAAAAATTGAAGACGATGTTATCTTTCTTGATGCGCTTTACAATAAGTTCATGACGGCCGGACTTGATGTCTTGGAGGGCGGAGGTTTACTTGAAGTCAATGACGAGCAGATCAAAAAATATGCATATGGAGGCAGATCATCGGATGCCGGTTATGATTCGATCCAGATATATTTGAAAGAGATCGGGCAGTATCCGCTCATTAGTGCATCTATGGAAAAAGATCTTGCGCGAAAAATATTAGCAGGAGATATGGAAGCAAAGAATCTTCTTGCAAAAGCAAACTTGAGACTTGTCGTCTCTATTGCTAAGAAATATGTCGGGAGAAGCGCTGATCTGACACTTTTAGATCTGATACAAGAGGGAAATCTCGGTCTTTTTAAGGCTGTCGATAAATTTGATTGGACAAAAGGTTTCAAATTTTCCACGTATGCGACATGGTGGATCAGACAAGCTATTACCCGTGCACTTGCAGACCAGTCTCGAACGATTCGTGTACCAGTGCACATGGTTGAAACCATTGCTAAATACAAGCAAGTATATCGAAGACTTTCACAAGATTTGGGCAGAGAACCACTGCCTGATGAGATCGCAACTGAAATGGGACTTGAAGTAGAAAAAGTATATATGATCGAAAAAATCGATCAGGATACTTTATCGCTTGAAAATCCTGTCGGCGATGATGATGACGGTAAGTCCACACTTGGCGATTTTGTCGCTGATGACAAGATACTCTCTCCGGATCAAGAATCTTCACGAAGAATTCTGTCCGATCAAGTAAAAGAGATTTTAAATGACCTTTCACTCAAGGAAAGAAAGATCTTGGAAATGCGACATGGACTTATTGATGGTGTAACCCATACACTTGAGGAAGTCGGTTTAGAGTTTGGTGTTACTCGAGAACGTATCAGACAGATCGAGGCTAAAGCTCATGAAAAGATCCGCCAGCACGAGAAGATAAGCAAATTACAAAGTTACTAAATATTGTGCTTTGTAAATAATATCAAATTCTACTTACAAAATTCTTCTCTCTTGACAAGAGATTATATATCCTGTACAATTGCTCACGAAAGATAATCATCGAATCACTGGGCTGTGGGAGGAAAAAATGCCCTATTACCTTGAAGATGAGATGATGTTTCGTGAAGCACAAGGTCTCAAAAACGAGTCTTGTGTACCAAGAGAAGAGGATGATGAGGTCGACGAGAATGCGCTTGAGATGGCGCGACTCGCCGCACTTATCGTCCAATAGTTAACCCGCTGTAATGAGTCGAGAATTCCCGCACTCACTCCTTAGGCGGGTTTTCTCATGGAAGACAAAAAAATACTTGTGTAACCTCGAGGTGTCACCTTACAGGTACGATACACCTTTCACCTTTTGAGTACAAAACGTTCAAGGTCTTGCGGAAGCAAAGACTTTTGCTTCCTCACCTCGGGGTTTTACAATTTATGTTAAAATGTTTGTATGAATTTTGATGAACGATACAAAGGTTTGAATACACAACAGAAAAAAGCGGTAGATACCATAGATGGTCCGCTTCTTGTCATTGCTGGTCCCGGTTCGGGAAAAACAGAGATCCTGAGCTTGAGGATAGGAAAGATACTTACAGAATCCCAGATTTTGGCCTCAAATATCCTTTGTCTCACATTTACTGACTCAGCTAGTTCAAACATGCGAAATCGGCTCGCTGGGCTTATCGGCTCTGAAGCATATCATGTGGCTATACACACATTTCATAGTTTTTGTGTGGAAATAATACAAAAATACCCCGAATATTTTTATGGCGGAGCATTCTTCTCTTCGGCTGATAGTCTGAAACAGATAGAAATAATGCAGGAGATCTTTGAGAAACTTCCTCAAAAAAATTCTCTTCGATCAATCCATCCTGAGCAGGGTTTTGTGTATCTTGGCGATTCATTGAAAGTGATAGGCTATTTGAAAAAAGCGGGTATAGCCCCGGAAGAATTCAAAAGAATACTGAAAAGTAATGATGAACTTTTGCCCGAAATCAATGAAATTTTACAAGAAGTTTTTACAGAGAGGATTTCTAAAGAAACATTCCTTAAAGCAACTACAGCCTTAAAAAAACTCTCGGTTCTTGCCGAGAAGTCGCGAAAAGATTTTCCTTCCTCATATTTCAACACGATAGTACTTTCAACATTCAACTCTTTGAAAAAGGCCGTCGATGGATCAAAAGAGACTGAAAATAACAAGATCCTCACTGAATGGAAAAGCAAATGGATGAAAAAGGACGATAATGGTCAGAATGTTTTTAGGGATCTGAAGAATACGGAAAAACTTTCCGCTCTCGCAGATATCTATTCCAAGTATCGAGAGACAATGCATACGGAAGGATATTATGATTTTGACGATATGATCCTCGACTGCCTCCATGTTCTTGAGAAAAATCCTTCCCTCAGATATGAGATCCAGGAACAGTATCAATATGTCCTTGTCGATGAGTTTCAAGACACAAATGACGCTCAAATGCGCCTTCTCAGGCTTATCAGTGATGCGCCAGTGCATGAAGGCAAGCCAAATATCATGGCTGTGGGAGACGATGATCAGGCAGTTTATAAATTCCAAGGAGCCGAGCTTTCCAATATTTTGAACTTTAAAAATATATTCAATGATGTCGAGATCGTCACAATGACCGACAACTACCGCTCGACTCAGGATATTTTAGATATTGCTTCACATATAATAAAAAAAGGTGAGGAAAGGCTTGAAAAGATCTTGCCGAATATTAAAAAGATCCTTAAAGCATCAAATGAAAAGATAAAAAATGGAGAGATAAAGCATAAAGAATTCCAAACCATCGCTCACGAGTATCATTTTGTTTCAAGAGAGATAAAGAAAAAAATTGATTCCGGAGAAAACCCCGAAGAGATTGCGGTCATTGCAAGGAAACATAGACAGCTTGAATCGCTTGTTCCATATTTAAAAGGAGCCGGTATAGAAAACATAAGATATGAAAGAGAACAGAACGTCTTGAAGGAACCTCATGTCAGCCAGATAATAACTATTTCAAGATTTTTAATCTCACTTGCTGATAAACATCATGATGAGGCGGATGAATATCTGCCGGAAATATTGAGCTTTCCGTTCTGGAAGCTTGCGAGGGAAGATGTTTGGAAGATCTCGATCAATTCAAGAAAAGGTGAGTTTACGAAGAATTGGCTTGAGACGATGCAAGATTCTTCAGACAAAAAGATAGGAGAGATAGCAAAGTTTTTAATCGATCTTGGTATACGAGCAGAGAGTGAACCGCTTGAAAAAGTTCTTGATGATATTATCGGCGCCCATGTCGAGATGTCTGCAGAAAACGAGGAAGATGATATTGAGGATGATCTGCCAAAAACAAGAAGTGGTTATGCAAGCCCATTTAAGGAATTTTATTTCAGCCGTGAGAAGTTCGAGAATTCACGTGCAGAATATCTCTCATTTCTCTCAAGTCTGCGAGTCTTTGTGAATGCCCTGCGCGAATATAAGAGCGGGGAGATCTTGTCTCTCAAAGATCTTGTAGAATTTGTCGATCTGCATGAAAAAAATAATATCTCTCTCAATGATCAAAGTCCTTTTGCCAAGCTTGGCGGAGCTATAAACTTACTTACTGCGCACAAAGCTAAAGGCCTTGAGTTTGAGACGGTCTTTGTCCTTTCTTGCGAGGATGATATCTGGGCTGGCAGGAAGATATCCTCAAAAATAACCTTGCCAGGAAACCTTCCTATAGAGCCGGCAGGAGATACTGATGACGACCAATTACGCCTGTTTTACGTGGCTATAACGCGTGCCAAGCGACATTTATACCTTACTGCATACAATACCGAGGAAGACGGAAAAGAGGCTAAAAAACTCAGATTTATGGTTTCTGAAGCTGATAAAGACTCAATGGAAAGCAAGGCGATCAAAAAACTTTATTTTGCTGATATTACCGATAAAAATGAAGTGGTTCCAGAACAGCATGAAGTACTTACATCCTCATGGCTCAATTATAGGACGACAAAATTTCAAGGCTCTGAAAAGAAACTCTTGGAGACATTGCTCCATGAATACCAGATGCCCGTCACTCATCTCAATAACTTTCTCAATATATCAAAAGGAGGCCCCCAATATTTTCTGGAACAGAATCTTCTCAGATTCCCACAATCAAAGATGTTATCTGGCTCATATGGATCGGCTATTCATAATACTCTTGAAAGATTTATTTTATATCTTAAAAAAGAAGGCAAGCTCCCAAAAAATAGTGAAGTTCTCGATTGGTTTTCTTTATTTTTAAAAAAAGAGAAAATGCCGCCATTTGATTTTACGCAATATGAAGAAAAGGGTAAGGAAGCGCTCATAGCTTTTCTGAAAGAAAAAATGGATTCTTTCAAAGCAACAGATCTAGTCGAGTTTAATTTTAAAGAACAGGGAATTTTTGTGAGTGGAGCACACTTGAGTGGAAAGATAGACAGAATGGTCGGAACAGATTCCAATATAATAGAAGTTCATGATTATAAGACAGGAAAACCTCCAAAAAATGAATGGGTGGGGATCGACGATAAGGAAAAAGCTAAACTTTATAATTACGAAAGACAACTCATCTTTTATAAGATACTTGTTGAAAATTCCCGTGAATTCGGAGGTAAAAAGAATGTAGAAAAAGGTGTTCTAGAATTTGTTGAGCCAAGAAGCTCAGACAAAAAAATAGTGACTTTGGATCTGTTGATAGATAAGGAAAAAACAGAAAGATTAGAAAAGCTTATCAGTATAGTATATAAAAAGATCATGGATCTCGATTTTCCTGATGTGAGCAATTACCCAAAAGATTTGAAAGGTATAAAAGATTTTGAGGAAGATTTATTGGAAGGGAAGGTATAAATAAAAAAACGCACGGCCTGGAGAAAAGATCTCCATTGCACCGTGCGTTCACCGTATCTTGGGGGGTTATAACTTATCGACCACCATGACACGATTTTTATAGCCGTCCTCGTTTTCTGTTTCCACGATCGTCATCCAGACCTTTTCTCCGATCTTGACGTTCGAAGTCGTGAGAGCGGTAAAACCATGTTTGTCTTTGACTCTCTGGACCTTCACAAACTTCTGTTCGGATCCTGCGATGGTTCTTGGTTCGCTCACCACTTCACAGAGGTTATGTGTGGGTAGCAGTCCTTGACCTTCTCGGTCTACAGGATTCTCCCACATATAAGCGGTGACACCTGTGGCAAAGCGTTCTTTTGCCTCTTGTTTCGGGTTACTGGTATGCTTTAAAACGTAAAACGTACCGGTAAAAAACACTATGATCCAAGCTGCTGCAATTGTGTAGCGCATGTGATCCCTTTCAAGCTTGATTGGCCTTGCTCTTTTTATAGTAGCATAATATACTTAATTTGTCAATTAAAAATAGGTCACTTTCCAGTGACCTATTTTTAATGATTTTAGGTTTTATTTCACTACTGCATCTATCAAATAAGTCACAATCTGGATCGGTAAAGCGCCATTGAGCACAACTGCTTTATTATCTGAAGATATCATGACATTTTGTGCTAGACCGTTATTTGCAATATAAGCATTTATCGTATTTTCTGTTGCTGGACTCAATGGGGTCTTGAGCACCATTATGCTAAATGGCGTACCTTGTGCACCGGCACTTTCTGCTTCGGTGATCCCAGCTTGGACCGTAGCGGCATATTTTCCGCTTGCAAGGCATGTATTGAATGCCGCGACGTTTACACCAGCATCTTTTGCGATAATCGGGAGTTTGGCAGGATCAAGCGTATTGTTTGATGTCGTTGTCGCATATATCTCTGATTCATATTTCCAGAAAGCAGTGTTTCCACCAAGTTCTGTTGCGCATTCAAGAGCTTCAGATTCTTTTTCTGAGAGAGGGTGGATATCAAGAGGAAAATCTCTGTATACCCATGCAACTGTACCATTTTTACCATAAGTGGTCATGATCGTTTCCATTGTGGTTTGAAATACTTTGCAATATGGACACTCAGTATCAGAAAATTCAACGATCGTTATTGGTGCATTTGGATCTCCAAGTATGTGCTCGCTTGCACTGACAGGCTTGATAGACACTGAGAGTGATTGCGCTTGAGAATTGTTTGCAGCTGGCGTATTTGGGTTGGAACTTCTGCCCGACATGAATATGCCGAGAGCTACAAGAAGTCCTGCCAAGACGATCGCTGCCGGTATCGATAAATTATTTTTTTCGTTTTGCTGTTCGTTCATAATTTTAATTTATATAATAATAAAATGTATCGTAATTATATCATAAAAAGCATGTGGACTAAAAGCTCTATTTTAGCTAATTATTGTTTCTGTAGTTTCACCGTGCTAGACTAGCAAGTATGGAAGGTATAGACCAACAAAGTTTAGATCAGGCGGCAAACGAGCTTCTCAAAACGGAGAAAGGGATGTTTCTTCTTGAACTTGATAGAGTGAAACCGGAAATAATGATCTGTATTGAATCAGCTCATGTTGATGAAAAACTGAAAGATGATTTTAAAAAAGTTCTTGAAAACCTTAGATCAAGAACTTTTGAAGAAATGAAAAGGGAGGAATATAGAAAAGACGAATTTAATACCTACGATATGGCTCGGTGGGCAATAACTCAGCTATTAGATCTGGTCAAGAATGAAGGTAAAGAAGCAGACGATCTATTTATACTTGTCAGAGATCTTATTTGGAAAACAATAGATTCAATAAAGGGTTGGGATAGAATAAAGAAGCGACAAAGCTAAAACTATATTATAAGACTTGCAAAATCATTGTTTTTCGTGTAGTATGTGGTCCTATGGAATTTGCAGTTATCAAAACAGGAGGTAAACAATACAAGGTTTCTAAAGGTGATTCTATTGAAATAGAAAAACTTTCGAGTGATGCAAAAGTAGGCGACAAAGTCGTTTTTGAACAGGTTTTGCTTGTAGATAACGGCAAAGATACAAGCATCGGTACTCCATATATCAAAGGTGCAAAAGTAGAGGCGCAGATAGAAGAGATCGGCAAACTTCCAACAATTACCGTCATCCACTACAAACAAAAAAGCAGATATTTCAAAAAGAACGGACACAGACAGCCATATTTCAAAGTAAAGATCAGTGCGATAAAATAGATATAAAAAGGCGCGCCCAGAGGGCGCGCCTTTTCTCTTTTTTTTTAAAAACCCCAGGTCGAAAATCGGCCTGGGGCGGTGAAGTTTTTTATTCTTAAACATGGACGGTGATACTTGGCCTCGTTTCTTTTTTAGTAGGCCAAGTAGTGACCTCGTTTGCCTTTCTTTTTTCCAATTCGTATTTACTAAGGCGTCTTACTGGGTCTTTCCCGCCAGGCTCATCGTCAGCACCTACTTCTTGAGGCTTGGTTGTGTTCTTACTCAATTTTTCTTCCTCGTGTTAAAAAATAAAACTTCAGGTGAACAATTTTATAACATCTGCCTGAGAAGTCAATAAAAATATCCACTTGTTTTAATAAAAAATAATTTGCTATAATAGTGTTCATGGCAGAAAAGTCTCACAAATATATCTTCGTCATTGGCGGAGTGATGTCTGGTGTTGGAAAAGGTATTGCAACCTCGTCTATTGGAGCCCTTCTGCAAGCGAAGGGTTTTTCTGTGAATCTTTTGAAAGTAGATCCATATTTAAATACTGATGCTGGAACAATGAATCCAGTTGAACATGGTGAAGTATTCGTTTTAGATTCAGGACTTGAGACAGATCAAGATCTTGGCAACTACGAAAGATTCTTGAATAAAAGTCTTACCAATGATGACTACATCACTTCCGGCATGGTCTACAAACATGTCATTGAAGCCGAAAGAGCTTTGAAATATGGCGGCAAGTGCGTAGAAGCCATTCCTCATATTCGCGATGAAATAATCCGCCGTTTTCAAAAATCCGCACAAGTAAATAAATCAGATATTACTGTTGTTGAGATTGGCGGCACGGTCGGCGACTATCAGAATATTATGTTCATAGAAGCGGCGCGCGTTATGAAAGTCAAACATCCAAATGATGTGGTTTTTGTTATGGTCAGTTTTTTGCCAGTACCGTCAAAGCTTGGGGAGATGAAATCAAAACCGACACAAAATGCTCTTCGTCAGTTAAATACTTACGGAGTAAATGCAGACATCATCATTGCACGCTCTGAAGTGCCGATGGATCACAAAAGAAGGGAAAAGATCGCTATTTCTTGCAGTTTGCCGGTAGAGCATGTTATTTCCGCACCAGACATAGACAGCGTTTTTGATGTGCCGATAAATTTTGAGAAAGACAATATCAGTCATATTCTTCTCAAACTTCTTCATCTGCACAAAAAGAAAAATGAGCCAGGAATAGGCAAGTGGAAAGCTTTTGCAAATAATATAAAAAATATAAAGTCCACCGTAGATATTGCGATTGTCGGAAAATATTTCAATACTGGAGATTTCGTTCTCACCGATGCATATGTCTCTGTTCTTGAGGCAATAAAATATTCTGCGTACAAGCTTGGCAAGAAGCCGATCATTCATACCGTAAATGCTCGAGATTTTGAAGGAGCTGGTGTCAAAAGATCTGCTTTCAAAGCACTAGATAAGTTTGATGGGATCATTGTTCCTGGTGGTTTTGGCGAGTCTGGCATAGAAGGGAAGCTTGCTGTTATAAAATATGCTCGTGAGCACAAAATACCTTATTTTGGGCTTTGTTATGGTATGCAACTTATGGTCATTGAGTACGCTAGAAATGTACTGAAACTGACTGATGCAAATACTGCAGAAATAAATCAAGCTTCAAGTGCGCTTGTCATAGATATCATGCCGGATCAAAAGAAGAAGATCGCGGAAGGGAACTATGGCGGAAGCATGAGACTCGGCGCTTATACAGCATATTTAGAAAAGGGAACTATCGCCCGCGAAGCGTATGGAAAAGATGCTATACAAGAAAGACATAGACACAGATATGAAGTGAACCCTCAATTTATAAAGAAAATATCTGATGCCGGCATGATTTTTTCTGGCAAATCAAAAGACGGCGTTCTCATGGAAATAGCTGAGCTCCCACGAAAAGTGCACCCATTTTTCCTCGGCACTCAATTCCATCCTGAGTTCTTGGCACGACCCTTAGCTCCACATCCTTTGTTTACGGAGTTTATGAAAGCTTCTATAAGTAAGAAATGATCAACCCTATTTTGGTATAAAAACCTTATTGGGAGCTTTCTAAAAAAGATTTATAAATTCTTGAGTTCAGACTCTTCCTCATCAACAATCTTTTGCCATAGCTTATCATCTCCATTAATTTGAGCCTGCTGCTTTCTTTTAAAATTATCGTGGAACTTTCGTATCCAAGAAGAATTCTCGGTGAAAATTTTTATAAGATGTTCTAAACTTTGTTCATCATCAAGACCTTTAAACAATAGACAAAGAGCATTCTTTTCATCCACAGAAAGATCTGAACTATTTATCAGATCCGTCAATTTTTTGAGCTTATCAGGCATTTTTATTTATTTAAAAAATTATAATCGGAACCATGTACCAAGTATTTATTAGAAACTGAACCGTCATGATTGTGTATTATCACAACAATGATCTTTCCTATCTTGTCCACCACCTCTTTACGGGTCTCTTTGTTGCTTGTAATGGCATGTGCGATCTCCTGTGTTATGACATTGGCCTTCATTAAAGTTATGAGCCTACTATTGCTTTGATTCGGTGCAGCCAGCAGGAATGAATGAAACAAGCGATTCATATTTTCGGTGTTTTCCTGATCTTTGAGATATTTGAGAACATCTTCATCATTAGGCTCTCTGACAGAAAAATCTATACTATCAGAATTTTTGAATTCTAATGTGTAATGCCAGGTACTTTTGATAAGTAAAACAATATCGCCATCGATGGATTTTAATGATAGGTCATAAGATGCCAATTCTTGTTTGGCTTCTGGACTGATATTGACCTTTCTGGCCTCCATTTTATTTGATTCAGCAGATATTTTTACTGGTTGGTTCAATCCATTCATTTCTATGCCGCTTGCCATCGTTGGACTGCTGTTGATAGACAATGATGTTGCTAATAAGAATAAGGCTGCAAGACTTCTTGCCTTCCCTTCAAAAGAATGAAAAATACCAATTTCTCTTTCAAGGTGTTTTTCTCCTATTTTTTCAGAGGATGTCTCTACAGGTGAATTTTCAAAATTATCCATTGGCAGATTATATCACAATATTTTAAAAAATAAATATTGTAGATTTGGGATTAAAACCGGCATTTTAGCTCCTATTTTTCAATGCATTCTTAATAGTCTCCGGGTCAGAGTATCCAAGCTCTGTTCCAGTGGAAAGCCTGCGGCCGAGCTCAGAGATTTTTATTGAATATTTTCAATAACTAGCAAGGACTGTCCTTCCTAGTTATTATTTACGGAGTTCATGAAAGCAGCGATCAGGAGAAAAAGAGAATAATCAAAAGCCCCGAATCTCAAGATCCGGGGCCGATAAAAAGTTCTGTCTATAAGTTTTCAAATTCTTGGACACTAAACTCCTTATATCCTTGCCAAGAAATAATTTCGTTTTTCTCCATCAATACCAACCGCTCTTTACTTATTGACCTAACAATATCTCGCTTAACAGGTTTTTTCCTTTTTCTGAACGATTTCAGTTCTTTCTTCATTTTTCTCTTCTCCCAAAGTAAAAGATTTGCTCTCGATTCTATATCGAGTTTAGTATTATTTAAATAACATGTCAATCTCTTTATCTAAAAAATGATTTTGAATAGAATAATAAGTCCGATAATTACCCAAATGGCATTTACAAGAACTAATTGATTATCATTTTTAACAAATGCTATGGCAGTCAAACCTGCTCCACCGGTAACATTAAGAAGCTGATACCAGATATTATTTGCATCAAGCATTGAGAAACTGATCAGAGCGTATGCCAAAAGTATTGCAAAAGCGCCGTACCAACCAAATATTTCAATAAATTTTTTCATGTTATAAGTTATATTATCTTCTATTCTCAAACGCATTTTTAATAGTCTCTGGATCAGAATATTCAAGCTCTGTTCCCGTGGAAAGTCCGCGGCCAAGCTCGGAGATTTTTATAGAATATTTTGTGGCAATAAGGGAAAGCTCTTTCTTGAGAAGGTCGGCGGTATATTCACCTTCGGAGTTTGCATCAAGCCCAAGAATAATTTCTTTCAAGCCTTTGTCTGACATTCTGCTTGTAAGAGAAAGCAGATCTTTCAAGCGAATTCTTTTTTCCGGTTCTTTGTCAAGTATCGGCACAAGTCCGCCAAGCACAAAATATTTCCCATTAAATAAGTGTCCTTTCTCGATATTATTGAGGTCAACATCTTGAGCCACTATCATAAGCAGGGTATTGTCTCGGCTCGCATCGGCACAAATATCGCAAAGATCTTTTCCATTTACTGTCTTGCCTTTTTGCACAGAAATAGAAAAATATCTTTTGCAATCAGCGCAGGATTCTATATCTGATCTAAGCTCTGAGATCTCACTTTTAAATTCTTCCACGTATGCGTCATTTTTAGTGATCAAAAAATACACAAACCTTCTCGCTTGTTTTGGTCCAATTCCCGGGAATTCAGAAAATATTTTTATAAGTTTATCTATGCTATTCATGGTTTACGAATATACGAATTATACTAATGATACAAATGACTACGAATAATTAAATATCCATTCTTAATACTCTTATAGGCTTTACATACCTATTACTAAAATTTACCAAAATACCAAGTTTTACGCCAGTGGCCTGCAAGTAATTCTGTATTTGCCGATAGTGTTCTTTTGTAATTATTCTCGTTGCTTTTGTTTCAAGTATGATTTTATTATCAATTAAAAAATCTAAAATGTTTCCAGAATCAGATATTATAAATTCTCTTTTGTAGGGAATTTTGGATTCTTTCAGTTTTGTTTCTATAAGATCATTATATTGTTTTTCTCTAGCAAACGGACCGATTTCATTATGAGTAGAGAAAAGTATACCAACTAGTGTGTATGAAAGTTCAGGATACAGTACCTTTTCGTCGGTTTTATTTGTAGTCATTCGTATTATTCGTTCTATTCGTTAATTCGTATCTAAAAGCTGCCGGCTTGATTAAAATCCCCATAATCTGCCTTATCTATGGAAAGGAAAGAAGATTTATCTTGATCAAAGAAAAGCTCTATCTTTCCTGTGGGACCATTTCTGTGCTTTTCAATAAGTATTTCAGCAGTTTGTTTCTTGCCGGCACCATCGTCATTCTGGTCTCGGTGTATGAAAATGACCACGTCCGCATCCTGTTCAATAGAACCAGAATCTCTTAGATCTGAGAGTCGTGGTCTGCCACCGCGTGATTCAACGGCACGAGAAAGCTGTGAAAGGGCAATGACCGGTATATCAAACTCTTTTGCAAGCTGTTTTAAAGAATGAGAAATTTCAGTGATCTGCTGTACCATATTATCTCCGCCTTTTGTCTGCACCGGTGCCATGAGCTGAAGATAGTCTACAATGACAAGTCCGAGATTCTTCTCATGTTTCAATCTTCTGACAACAGAACGCATTTTTAGAATGTTATTTGCAGCCTGATCATCTATGAAGATCGGCGCTTTTGAAAGGGGATCAAGCGATGATCGGATCTTGTCAAACTCGCTATCAAGTGAGAGCTTACCAGTACGGAGTTTCCATGCATCCACTCGAGACTCAGCAGCAAGCATTCTATCGACGAGTTGTTGTGTGGACATTTCAAGAGAGAATATCATAGTCGGAATATTGTGTCTGATCGTCGCATTTCGTGCGATATCAAGTGCGAGAGAAGTTTTTCCCATACTTGGTCGTGCAGCAAGAATAATGAGATCAGAATTTTGAAATCCAGAAAGTTTGAAATCAAGGTCTTTGAAACCTGATGGCACTCCACGAAGTTCATCTTTACTATTGTGAAGACGATCAAGCCTGTCCATAGCAGTATTGATGACATCTTTCATCTGGACATATTTGCCGCTCAGATTTTTGCTTGTCACCTCATATATCTTTTTTTCAGCTCTGTCTAAAATACTGAGAAGCTCAGCTTCTTCATCATAACCAAGATTACCGATATGCTCTGCGGCTTCTATAAGGCGGCGCATGATGTGCTTTTTCTGTATGATCTCCGCATAAAATTCTGCGTTGGAAGAAGAGGGAACTGAGTTCACGATTTCTGTGAGAAAACTTGCACCTCCAACTCTATCGAGGTCGCCGCTTTCTTTGAGTCGCGATGAAAGTGTCAAAAGATCGATTGGTTCCTGCCTTTTGTAGAGCTCAAGCATGGCAAGATATATCGTCCTGTGCTTTTGGACATAAAAAGCTTCAGGAGGAAGGATATCCATGATCTCTGGGAATGCTTCGGGGCGAAGCATAATAGAACCAAGAAGTGCTACTTCGGACTCAGTGTTTTGAGGAGGGATCCTGATATTTATTTTTCGTGTTTCGGTGGGCATGTGTTTTGTTAGAGTAATTCTAACATGTTGCAAAAAGTCACTGCAATATTAAATATTGGAACAATGTGTGGTCAAACTGTGGAGAAAATAAAAAAGCGAAAGGGTAGAGAACCCCTTCCGCTTGATGAAGACTTCGATCATTTACTAGCTGCCAAGAACAGCTTTAAGGCCAAAAATGTTAGCTAAATATGCTTCCTCCAAGGATAATTTTCTGCCACGGCTCTCCTCGAATAGCTTTTTTACTTTCTTCAACTGCCCCAAGGCGGACTTGGTCAAAGAAATCTTAAAACCTCCCCTGGTCATACAAATCACTTCTTCCTTGCTCTTGGCAAAAACAACGGGTTTTTTCATGGCCCCAACTCCTTGATTTTTTCTTCTACACCCTAGATCCTAGTTCATTTTGACAAATAAAAGTAACTAGGTCAAATCTTTTTAATATCTGTATTTTCTTTCATATCATTCACTTCATAACCCAACTTCTTTATTTCGTCTCTTATTTCATCAGATCTTTTCCAGTCTTTGTTTTCTCTTGCAAGTTTTCTTTCTTCAACAAGCTTTTTTACTTCCTCCGATATTTTTTCCTCCTTATTTTTTGTTATTACAGATTTCAAATCAAGGCCGAGAACTTTATCAAAATCTAAAGCTGTGGCGAGTTTATCAGCGGGGGATATCTCTGACTTTAACATTTCATTGAGTATTGCCATCGCTTGCGGCATGTTCAGATCATCATTCACCGCTTTCAAAAAATCATCTTTCCAACCCTCATTCACCTTCCCAATTTTATTGCCAAGTTTACTGATCCTTCCGTAGAGGTTTTCAAGACCATTTTTTGCCCCAGCCAATATCTCATCGTTCCATTCCATTTGTTTCCTATAATGCACTGAGAGTGCAGCAAAACGATATGCGAGGGGATTCACACCTTTTTCAACAAGACTATTCTCCACGGTAATAAAATCCCCAGCGCTTTTAGACATTTTTTCTCCACTTTTCATATTGAGAAATTCACCATGAATCCAGTAGTTTACCCAGGGCTTTTTGCCCGTCGCAGCTTCTGTCTGTGCAATTTCATCACTATGATGGACGCTGATAAGGTCAATACCGCCGCAATGTATGTCAAAATGATCTCCAAGATATTTCATGCTCATTGCCGAACATTCTATATGCCAGCCAGGGAAACCAACTCCCCATGGACTTGGCCACTCCATCTGTCTTTTTTCATTCTTTGGCGAAAGTTTCCAAAGCGCAAAATCTGTATGATTCTTTTTCTCAACATTTACTTCAACACGGGCACCTTCTTTTAAATTCTCCAGTTTTTGTCTCGATAATTTTCCATAATCGGCGAATTTTGAAGTATCAAAATAAATTCCATCACTTGTTTTATAGGTGAATCCTTTTTTCTCAAGCTTTTCTATGAGCGCAATTTGCTCTTTGATATTATCAGTCGCTTTGCAGAAAGTGCTAGGGAAGAGGATATTAAGCTTTTTCAGATCTTCTTTGAAAGCCTCGGCGTAGAAATCCGCGATCTGCCATGCGGTCTTGCCTTCCTTTTTTGCTTCCATTTCAATTTTGTCTTCATTATTATTGTTATTATCAGCGAGATGGCCGATATCAGTAATATTCATCACATGGTTCACCCGATAGCCGTTGTACTGCAAAACTCTCTTGAGAAGATCCTCAAATATATACGTGCGCATATTACCAAGATGCGGATAGTTATAGACTGTCGGTCCGCAGGTATACATTCCGACTTTGCCGTTTTGAATCGGTTTGAACAGGTCTTTTTCTCTTGTCAGTGTATTATAAAAATAGAGCGGCGCAGAAGATCTTTTATTAAAAACTGATGTGAGGAAAGAAAACATTTTTCTTTGTATATTTAATTGGCGACAGGCAACAATGCGCAGTTATAATTTTTTTAATTTTACTTCCTTTTTCGCTTTTACTTCAACTTCTTTTTCAAGTTTATTTAAAATATCGATCATCATTTCATTCTGATTTTCCAGATGTATCAAAATTGTGTCGATCTCTTTTTCTGCGATCTGATTGAGCTCAAAGTCTGCCTGAGCGCGAGTATCAGAGTGGTACCCCTGCAAATTTTGTCCAACCATAATAATAGGCATGAGAATGAGCTGTATCATGTTTGATATAAAAAGCCAAAGAACAAAGGATGGAAATGGGTCAAACCTGACTTCAGCAGGAGCAAGCACATTCCAACCGAGCCAGATCGCTGTCCATGCAACAAGAACATAGAAGAATCCCATGGTACCCACTTTTTCTGTGATCCATGCAGCGATCTTTTGTGTTTTGGTCAGATGCTCTCTTTGTAAAATATACAAATTTCTGAGAGAAGGTCTCATTTTTCTCAACTCTTCTCTTGAAAGGGGTCTTTCGTTATTCATACGGGAATTTTATCATATTGTACTATGTAAATCTAGGCTTTATGATTGGACAATAAAAACTTATTTTGAGATAATGAGCAGTACGCGAAATGTTCAACGAAAAAATAAAAAAATATAAAATAGTCGTTCTCTCGACCGTGATAACGCTTCTCGTGTTTGGACTTGGCGTGTATGTTGGAAAGTCAGGCCAGCGTTCAGGCGGGGAAATTCTCAATATTGAAAATGGTGATTCCGCATCTATCTCATCGTCTACTATTGACATGGCGCCATTTTGGGCAGTCTGGAAGACACTTGATGAAAAATTCGTCTATACGCACAAAAATGCAAAAGTAATCACTGATCAAGACAAGGTGTGGGGTGCGATACAAGGTCTTACGGCAGCGTATGGCGATCCATATACCATCTTTATGCCTCCTGTGCAAAGCAATGACTTTAAGACAAACATCAGCGGAGATTTTGAAGGAGTTGGAATGGAACTCGCGGTCAAAGATGGAAATATTGTCGTTATAGCCCCGCTTAAGGGCACTCCCGCTTATACTGCTGGTATCAAAACTGGTGATATTCTCCTTTCGATCAACGGTACATCAACTGCAAGCATGGGTGTGGATGGCGCAGTAGGTATGATCAGAGGAAAGGCTGGCACGACGGTAACGCTTAAATTTGCGAGAGTAGGAAAGTCTGACCCGCTCGAATTTACCCTGACAAGAGCAGTGATCAATATTCCAACTGTTGATACAAGTAGTAAAGGCGATGTATTTGTCATACGACTATATAATTTTTATGCTCCGTCTGCTAACGAGTTTAGAGGCGCTCTTCGAGAATTCGCACAATCAGGGAAAAATAAGCTGGTCCTTGATCTGCGAGGCAATCCGGGAGGATACCTTGATGCTGCAGTAGATATGGCAAGCTGGTTCCTACCAATCGGTGATGTTGTGGTCAGAGAAAATTTTGGTTCAAGCACTCCCGAACAAATTTACAGAAGCAAAGGATATGATGCTTTCAACAATAATCTAAAAATGGCAATTCTTGTTGACGGCGGTTCTGCATCTGCGTCGGAGATCCTTTCTGGAGCTTTACAGGAACACGGTATCGCAAAACTTGTTGGTACAAAGACATTCGGCAAAGGTTCAGTACAACAACTTATGCAAATTACCCCTGATACCTCCCTCAAGATCACGATAGCACGATGGTTCACACCAAACGGGGTATCGATCTCTGACAATGGCCTCACACCTGATTACAACATACCTTTTACCGATGCTGACCTACAAGCTGGCAAAGACCCTCAGATGGACAAAGCAATATCACTTCTTGATACAAAAAATTGATCGGTCTTTTGGCATAAAAAATATAAAAGTCAACTATCAAAATTAAGCAATTTTTATTACTATACTAGCTATGAAAATAATATTATTGAAAGATTCAAAGAAGATCGGAAGAAAATATGAGATCAAAGACGTCGCAGATGGATATGCACTTAACTCACTCATACCTCTCGGCATCGCTGTTCCTGCCACATCAAGCTATTTGAAGCTTATTGAGGCAAAGAAAAAGCAAGACGGGCTTATGAAAGAAGAGTTCAAGAAAGCTTTTGAGTATGGCCTTACAAAGCTCAAAAATGCCAAACTCCACATTAGCGGCAAGGTCAATGACAAAGGTCACCTGTTTGCTGGAATACAGAAAGATAGGATCATAGAAGAGTTTAAAAAAGAGACGGGAGTAGAACTTTCAGATGATCATTTTGAACTTGAAAAACCGATCAAAGAGGTTGGAGAACATACGATTGAGGTAAAAATTGAAGATCAAAAATATAAATTTATCGTCTTTGTAAGAGCAGAAGAATAAAGATGTCTCCACAAACAATCAGGAAAATCGGCATCGCTGTCTTTCAAGATGGCAAAATACTCATGGCGCGCAGCGGGAAGAATGCTGAGATATTTTATATTCCCGGCGGTAAACTGGAAGAAAATGAATCGGATATGGATTGCTTGGAACGTGAATGTCTAGAAGAACTTGGTGTAAAACCTAAAATAGACAGTATAAAATATCTATACACATTTGAAGGTCCTGCTCATGGAAAAGTAGAAGGTACTAAGATCAACACAAAGCTTTATCTGAGCGAACTCACAAGTGAGCCAAAAGCCAGCTCTGAGATAGAAGAATTGCAATATTTTGATTCTTCAACAGATAAAAAACATTTAAGTGATTTTGCTTCAGAATATATTTTTCCTTGGCTAAAAGAAAATAAGTATATAAATTAAAATCTGTTGATAATTTCCCCGAGACTCCACCTCGGGGAAATTTTATTCGTACAAAACAAAACCCCGAGGTGGAGCCTCGGGGTTTTTGTTAGACTATATTTACAAGACCTCTTCGTGTCACCGTTGAATCAAAGTTAGTTTTTCTTTTTGTTTTAAATTCTACGGTTCCGTCTACAAGTGCAAAAAGTGTGTGATCCTTGCCAATACCAACACTCTTGCCGGCAAGTGTATCTCTGCCTTTCTGTCTCAAAATTATTTGTCCGGTCTTGATCGCTTCACCATGATTGATCTTGACTCCAAGGAACCGTGGATTTGAGTCTCTTCCGTTCTTTGACGAACCTGCTGCTTTCTTATGTGCCATTGTATTTTAAGTTAATTTTTATCCCTTTTTTCGGAGATACCTGATATAATCCAAGCAGTCATGAGTATAAAAGATTTTGCCGAAAAAATCAAGCCTTTTTATGCCAGAATAAAGGGCTATTTTTATGAGGTTAAAAGAAGCCTAAAAATAAAAGAGGATCTATTTATCGCTCTTCTTATTGTTCTTATCGGCTTGACTTCATTTGGTCTTGGCAAGTTATCGTCTCTTGAAAAGCAAAAGACTCCTATTTCTATTACTGATAGTCAAAGTGCAGTCTATAACGCTATTTCAGCAAATACCTCAAATACTAACCCTGCAAATACTACGGTAAATTCAACAAATGTACCAACTGCGGTAGGAAAGGGGATAGTGTTTTCTTCAAAATCAGGCACAAAATACTACTATCCGTGGTGTTCCGGTGCAAATAGGGTAAAAGAAGAGAATAGAGTCTGGTTCAATAGTATTGCAGATGCAAAATCTGCCGGGCTCACTCCGGCAGCGAATTGCCCAGGGTTGAAATAATAAATTGGCTTATCTTTTTATTTTGATATAATTTTAATATGAAAAATTTAGCTCCAGATATTACAAGACAAAGACTTCTTATAGAAGGTTTTTTTGATAATAAAATTAATGAGAAAGAAATAAAAAGTTATTTCACTACAATAACTAAAGCTCTAAATCTTCGTATGTATGGAGAACCTATTGTTTTTTCACCTGTCGGTATGGGAAAAGATGAAAATCAAGGATATGATGCTTTTGTACCACTGATTGATTCTGGTATATCTTTGTATGTGTGGTCGTCAAAAAAATTCATCAATTTATGATAATCGTAGATGTAGAAGCAAGTGGAGTAGATACAAATCAAGATTCGATGCTCTCGATCGGAGCTTTGGACTTTGATAATCCTCAAAATCAGTTTTATGGCGAATGTCATATTTGGGATGGCGCTCATATCAATTCCGATTCAATGAAAGTAAATGGTTTTACAGATGAGCAGGCAAAAGATTCGAGTAAGCAATCTGACGTTGAACTTGTTCGAAAATTTATCGAATGGACCAAGTCATGCCATGAGCATACCTTTGCTGGACAAAACCCGTCCTTTGACCGAGACTTCATCCGAAGCTCTGCACTCCGAGGCCGTTTGGATTGGCCGTTTGCTTATAGGACCATAGACCAGCATTCTCTCTGCTATATGCATATGATCAAGAGGGGAATCACTCCGCCCATTTTAAAGAACAGAACAGATCTGAATTCTGACAAGATCATGGAATATATTGGAATACCTGATGAACCGCATCCCCATAATGCCCTCAATGGGGCAAAAGTGGCCGGAGAAGCCATCTCCAGACTCCTTTATGACAAGAAGTTGCTCCCCGAATTCAAAAAATATGAGATACCTTGGCTCGGGTAGTGTCAGCGAGAAAAAATCTTAAAAGTTGATATCAAAAATGATGGTCTAAAATCACTAAAACATGGCTAATTATAGCCATGTTTTTGATTTGACTATACACTAAAACAGTGGTCTAGCTATTGACTTTTTAAACCCAACATGCTAATATATCAGCAATCCGTCCAAGACGGATTTTACTATGATAGAACTTATAACAACATCATTTTTTGTTTTCTCATCAATATATGGAGGTCCGACAGGAGCTATAGCAGATAACCAAGCTACAAGTACTGTAGAACCAACGGTAGCGATAGAAGCAACAACGACCACACATATACCGACAAATGAAGGAATTGAAGCAAAAGCAAAAGCTTACTTCAAGAACACACCAGTATTGGCTGATATAGCCTTTTGTGAATCAAGCTTTAGGCAATACGACCAAAACGGCAAGATTTTAAAAGGTAAGGTAAATAAGGGCGACATCGGGGTCATGCAAATAAACAAGTATTATCATGCTGACAAGGCTGAAGAGCTCGGCGATGACCTTAATACCGTAGAAGGTAACATGGCATATGCCAAGTACTTATACGAAAAAGAAGGTACAAAACCGTGGGATTCGTCATCAGCTTGTTGGAAAGGAGGTATTAACTCCGGACTGACAGATCAGGTGGCATTGAATAAATAAGATAACAAATTATTATAGATTTAAATATAAAGAGTCCTCGATATTAAAATCGGGGACTTTTTATTTGTCGTTTTAAACATAGGCTTATTTAATAAGGGGAATGCAGGAGCCTAAATATTATATATGTCGCACAATATATCTTTGCGACACTATATACCTAGGAAGGCCATTATATAAGGCTCATTAAGCCCATTCTACGAATCTACCTATTTCCCAGTTAGCACGGAAGAATTATTTACCTCAATGAAATATACTTTTCCGTTTGGTTTTACTCCATACTCGATATATATCGGTTCGTTTGGTTTGGGTTTCAAATACGGAAACATATAACTTATTGCTTTCATCGCATATTCCTTGATCTCTGGAAGGTCTGTCGCCTCTTTTGACGCCTGCCACTGATAACTATGATCAAAATGTGCCGGATCAGGGTCAAATTCGGCATAGTACCTGGGAACATTTTCCGTGTTCAAATAATGCGCGCCTTTCCATGTTTCAATATGAGCTTTTCCTGACGGTTCAACAATGATCGTTCCAGAGACTTTTGTAACAACAAATTCTTTCATTTCCACCTGCCAGTTTTCAAATCCTCCTGGTAATTTTTCTGCAAACTCGCAAGCTTCATCAAGACCTGTGTCGATTAGACGTTTGATATCTCCGTTTTCTTTTGAAGTGCATCGAATGATAAAACGTTGGTCTTTTAAAGACAACAACTTTTCTTTTATTTCACTTACAGAATGAAAGAATCCATAATGTTCGAGCTGCGGTAGGCCTCTTTCTTCCATCATTTTTTCTTTGGAGTTGTTTTTGGCAATAAAGTCATCGTATTGCTCCTTGGTAATGAGCCACTTTTCAAGAAGAGCTGCAGCCCAAAAATCCAATCCTTGGCCATCCTTTCGCCTTGGGTCCAATCCTGTTTTGTTGAGCTGTGGTTCTGATTCCATGGTGCGATTATATAATATTCTCATGTTTTTTGATATAATCGAGTTCATGGAACAAACCATCCAAAAACAATTTATTGCGGTTCGTGCAGTCATTCTAAAAGATGGGAAAGTCCTTATCATCCGAGAATCTTCAAAATATGAGGGTGGGACAAATCACAATAAATATGACTTCCCCGGCGGAAAAGTAAAGATCGGAGAATCTATTCCTGATGCGATCATGCGTGAGACAAAAGAAGAAGTTGGCATGGATGTAAAGATCGGCAAAGCATTTTTTGTTGATGAATGGAGACCTGTTATCAAAGGCGAGCAGATCCAGATCATCGGCATATTTTTCATATGCGAACCTTTAACTCCAGAGGTCATCTTGAGCAAAGATCATGACGACTATAAATGGGTATCTCTTTCCGAATACGACCAGCTCCCTCTTATTCAAGCGACAAAAAATGCACTTGATGCACTCAGAGATGAAATTTAGAAAAACCCCGAGGTGAAACCTCGGGGAATTTATTTTTAAATTGTTTTCTGTTGTCCTAAACCTTCCAAGATTTGCACATTAGGTAAAGATGCAAAAAGACTACCGGGTATGGCTAATTTTGATTTTCGTATACCACTACCAACAATTACATAGGAAGAATCAGCGACAGCTTTATCGACTAAAATAGACCAGGTGTTCGGTAGACCAATCGGAGTAATTCCTCCGTATTCCATACCTGTTTCTGCTACTGCTTGTTCCATTGATGCAAAAGAAACTTTTCTCGCATCTAAAGTGCGACGAGCAAGTCCATTAACATCGGCACGTGTGCTACCTAAAATTAAACAAGAAGCAAACCAGCTCTTATCTGCTCTTTTTGCTTCTAAAACCACACAGTTGGCCGCTTGGTTCATATCAACCTTATACATATCACAAAATGCTGCAGTATCAGAAAGATTCGGATCTATTTCAACAACTCCTATTTTCTCATTACCTGCTATCTTTGATATTGCTAAGGCAACAGATGGAGCAAGTAGTTCAGGATGATCTTTTGCTGGTACAAATTGTAATATTCCTAAATGGATATCCATGAATTATTTAAAGTAAAATCTACTTTCCCAAACCAGCTTTAATTCCGTTCACGAGAACACCGATGATGAGCGTGTTCCAGATCCACATGACTGGAGCTGAGATCCATGACCAAATGACGAGAATGATGCTCCAGAACCAAGAGAGGTTTGCCTGCACTGATGGCGAATTGATTATATCTTTTATGTTGTAGCCAAGAGCACCCAAGATGATAAGCGCTATCACAATGATCAATATTTCCTTTATCAATCCTTTGTTGTATTTCATATAAATTTGTTTAGATGAATAAATGATTCTTCGTTGAAATTGTATCACAAAACTATAGATTTGGAAGATAATCAAGTGGGTTCAAATATGCCTGAAGATCTGCCACGGGCATTGTATATGTACCTGCACAAACCTTGCTTTTTACCTGCATAATACGCGAACCTTGCGTCACATAGAGTCCAAAGTGCAAATGCGGTCCTGTTGTAAACCCCGTAAGACCGGTGTAACCAATAATATCACCGGTGCGAATCTGTTGCCCCTGACTTACTTTGATAAGAGATAAATGAGCGTACATGGTGGAAAGTCCATCCGGATGTTGAATGAATACCCATTTGCCAAATGATGCACCGGGACAAACTGGATCAGTGTTCCCTGTTCCAGCTACAAATCCATCGAGTGCGGCATATGCCGGAGTACCGATCGGCGCACCAAAATCTACGCCGTCATGACCGTGGCCATTGTATGCAGTAGTTGTCTTTGAGAATTCTGTATTGCCAAAATATTGCGTGATCTTTATCACACTGAGCGGCCATGAAAGAATAGGTTGCGGTGTTGGATAGCTGCCAGGACTTATTGCAAATTTCAAGTTTGCCTGAAAATTGATGAGTTCCTGATCAAATGCTGCTGCAAGAGCTTTTTTCTGTGCTAATATTTTTGTATAGTTTGATTCTTTGTCTTTTGTATCGGAAAGAAGTTTTGTTTTTTCTTGTTTACTGATCTGCAGAACTTGCTTTTGATCTTCCAGACTTGATTTGAGCGCAAGAAGTTGCTGATTTTTTTCTTCTGCTGCACTTTTGCTGGTCTCAAGCTTTGTTTTTGTTGTTTTCATGTCAGCGACTGCCACGCCGAGCTGATTTTGGACTTTGTAGAGATTTTCCACTTCGTTCCAAAATTCTGAGATATTATTGTAGGCTAAAAGATTTTCTATGAAATTTGCCGAGTCATATTGGTTTGTTTCCGAGATCATTTTTGCAATGACTGCATTATCTTTATTTATTGCGTCAGTATCACTGCTAATATTATCAGAAAGTTGTTGTATCTGAAGCCCTGTCGACGTGATGTTGTTCTGAGTAAGCTGAATATTAAGCGTGTTTTTGTTGATCGTCGCATCAAGAGATTTGATCGTGGATGCAAGGGTATTTGCTTGTGAACCGATGTCTTTCAGCTGACTTTCATAGGAAGCGATCTCAGCTTCAAGCTGGCTCTTTTGAGCGGTTATTTGGTCAATTTGAGCCTGCAGAGAGGCTGTTGTGGGAGCAGTTTGAGCAAATACTGTTTGTACCGATATGAATAGAAAAATAGGTAAAAAATAGAGAAAAATAGCCTTTTTTATTGTGAACTTATTGTAGGGCATCTATTGCAGATCTTATTCTTTTTTGAGACTCGGCTTTACCTAAAATAGCAAGTAATGTGAAAGGATCAGGTGATTTTTCCTTTCCTGAGAGCAATACCCGGAGCGGCCAAAGAACATTTCCCCTCCCCTTTTCTTCGGCAAGTTTCATTAAAACTTCTTTTAATTTTTCTACTTCAAAATCTTTGTCTGATAATGCATTCAATATTTCAGAGACAAGCGAAAGATTCTCTGCAGCTTCTTTTTCCGTTCCGCCTTTTTTCCATACCATCATTTCTTTTGGAACTTTCGGCGATTCAAAGAAATATTGGATCTCGTTATTGAGAACCATTGCATCAATATCGGAATACACATTTATTCTATCAAGTATGCTGCTCGCGATCTTTTTTATGATATCTTTATCCTGGCAATTTTTTGGAAATCTTTTTTCCATTTCCTCGATAATCTTTTCTATCGGAAGCTTTTTTAGATATTCTTTATTAATCCATAGGAGTTTTTCTTTATTAAAAATTGCGCCAGCTTTTTGGACTTTTATGATGTCGAACTTTTCTATGATCTCGTTCATGGACATGATCTCTTCCGTTCCGCCAGGATTCCAACCGCAAAAAGCCAAGAAGTTTACCAGTGCTTCCGGCAAGTAACCTTGTTCCCGATAATATTTTAGCGATACGAGTTCTCCTTCTTTTCTTTTTGAAAGCTTTGATCTATCGGTATTTAAAATAAACGGCATATGGGCATATATGGGTCGCGGCGCGCCGATAGCTTCCTGAATGAGGATCTGTCTTGGAGTATTGTAAATGCCATCCTCACCACGAATGACGTGATTCACTCCCATCTCAAAATCATCGACAACGACAGCAAAATGGTATATCGGTTCCTCAATGCTTTTTGCAATGACAAAATCACCGAGCTCAGTCGTATCAACGGTCACATCACCACGGATCATATCTTGAAAAGTGATCTTTTTGCCTGGATTTTTGAGGCGTATGACCTCTGCTCGTTGTCCTTCTTCCTTGACCTCCTCCTTTGAAATATATGCCTTGCCTTCAGCAATGATCTGCTCCAGGTATTTTTTATACGTGGCAGCATGTTCTGACTGTTTATAAATGTGTTTGAAATCTATATCGATACCGAGCCATTTGAGACCTTCTATGATGTCATCGGCATATTCTTTCTTTGAGCGTTCTTTATCGGTATCTTCCAGACGAAAAAGGAGCGTGCCATTATTTTTCTTTATAAAAAAGTAATTGAAAAGTGCCGTTCGGGCATTGCCGATATGGAACCAGCCAGTCGGGCTTGGGGGAAACCTCGCAATGATCTTGTTATTTTCGAGCTTATTCATGCTTACATTTTATCATTTTCTTGAAAAATCAGCTAGAAATCGGCGGGTAGGAATTATTTTGTATTTTAAAAACAAGATAACGAGTGAGCCTATTTTTCATGTTCTAATCCGATGTTCAATATCTCTTTTGCGATCAAGTGTGCAGCATCAGTTGTAATGAAGCTTTTTGCACCGTCTGACATTTTCTTTGCAAGATTCTTATCATCCATGATCCTTTTTATCTCTGCAAGGAGAATATTCGGGGACAAATTCCCTTCTTCAATGACCGTTGCTCCACCAAACTCCGCATAATAATATGCATTCTGCCTTTGATGATCGCCGTTTGAATCAGTGATCGGTATGATAATGCTTGGAATCCCCCAGTTTGCTATTTCAAATATCGTTGAACCGGCTCGTGAAATAATGAGATTTGCAACTCCGGCAGCCATGCTCGTATTAAGATTATCCAAATAATCAAAAGGTCTGTATTGGTCTTTATGAGGATTATCAGCTAGAGATACGCTCGCGGTGCCAAGCGTTTCCTGCATATTATTCTTGCCTATTTGATGGATCACATAATATTTTGAGACAAGATCAGGAAGAATACTGACTATCTTTTCGTTGATGATCTGAGCACCGAGCGATCCGCCAAGCACAAGTATGACAGGAATATTTTCCTGGAGATTGAGAAATTGTCTTGCACTTTCCGGTGTTTCTGCCATTGTAATGTTTTTTCTCACTGGATTACCGGTAACAGCGACTTTTGATGCCTTGAAGAATTTTGCCGCTTGCGGATATGATACTGCGACTCTTTTTGCAAATTTTCCCGCCCAAAGATTCGTCCTTCCTGGAGCAGAGTCTGATTCATGAATGACAACGGGTATCCGCAAAAAGCGTGCAGCAACAAGCACGGGAAAACTTGCATATGCTCCTTTGCTAAAGACCACATCAGGGTAAATATTAAATAATTTAATGCTTGCAGAGATAACGCCAGAGATAGTTTTAAATATATCGAAAAAGTTGAGCAGAGAAAAATATCTTCGCGCTTTGCCTGCCGAGATCTTTATGAATTGGATATTATTTTCAATGAGCATGTTTGCATCATGCGGAGTATCGGACATATAAAAAAGTTCTACTTCAAGGAGTTTTTCTTCTTTGACGATTGTATTGATCTCTTCTGCGACTGCGATCAAAGGATAGAAATGTCCTCCTGATCCGCCACCTGTTAAAAGTATTTTCATTATTTAAATATGATTATTATGCTTTGGCAGATTTTGAAATATTCAGAACGATCCCGAGTTGAGCGAGCATTGCAAGCATTGATGTTCCTCCTTGACTGAAAAATGCAAGGGGAACTCCGGAAAAAGGTATAACACCGATCGTTGAACCAATATTCACAAAAGACTGAACAACGATGATTATAACAATTCCAACGACTAAAAGTCCACTGAAAGTATCGGGTGCCTTGATTGCTATGCGAAAACCCCGAAAGATAAAGAATAAAAAGAATCCGATAACTACAATACATCCGACGAAACCAAGCTCTTCACCTAAAATGGCAAATATTGAGTCGCTTGTCGATACAGGTAAAAATTTATACTTCTGAATGCTTTGTCCGAAACCTCTGCCAAAGAATTGGCCAGAGCCGAGAGCGATTAAGGACTGCTGTACCTGATATCCTGAGGTCAGTGAATTTTCAGTCGGATTCATAAATGTATAAATTCTTGACATGACATATGGCCGTGTAAATGCCACGATGGTAATACACACTACACCGATAAGTCCGATAATGAGCATATCTTTGAATCTACCTCCAGCGACAAGGAACATACTGATACCGGTAACACAAATTACCAAAAAAGACCCATTGTCCGGTTGTTTTATTAAAAGAATACCTATGATGCCGAGAATGATAAGGAGTGGTAATAAGCCATATTTCATATCGGTAACTTTATCCTTCACTGAAGAAAGCCACGCCGCGAAATAAACGACAAAACCCATATTCAAAAATGCGACTGGCTGAAAAGAAAATCCAAAAATGACGATCCATCTTCGCGCACCATTTATTCTTGCTCCTACGTGAGGAATAAATACGGCGAGAGTCAAAACAAGCGAAGCAACAAAAATGATCAATGCATATTTTTTAAAAATCTTATACGGTACCCTTGAGAAAACAAAACATGCAAGAAGTCCGAGTATGATCCCAAAAAATACCTGTTTGAAGGCTGTCGAACTGAATTGAGCGCTATTTGTAGCGAGAAGTCCCATTGAAGCGGATATAAAAACCGCAAAACCAAAAACAATAAGAGTGATGATCGAAAAAAGGAATGTTTTATCTATTCCCTGTTTTTTCATTTTATATTTTTATAAGAGCCAATATGACACCGAAGACTGCGCAAACGATACTGACGATCCAATATCGCATTGTGACTTTATATGATGGCCAACCAAGTGCCTGAAAATGGTTGTGAAGCGGAGCTACAAGAAAAACTTTTTTGCCGTTTCGATATCGCTTGGATAAGATCTGGATAATGGTTGATGCGCTTGTCACAATAAGAAGAAATGCGATAATCGGCAGCTCTGAAATTGCATTTGTCAGAAAAGCGACAACAACAAGAGAAGTCGTTAACCCCATCATTCCTGTCTCAGAATTGAAAAATCGTGCAGGAGGAATATTAAACCATAAAAATGCGAGAAGTCCTCCCACGACTACGCTGCAAAAAGCCGACAGATCGTATTGGCCATTTGCAAATGCAATGATTGCATATGCCGTGAACATTGCCGAGAACACCCCGCCCGAAAGTCCATCCACGCCATCAATGATGCCCCCGGAATAAATAGCAAGAGTGAATAATATGAATAGAGGTATGATCAATATACCAAAATCGACAGTACCCCAGAATGGAATTGAAAACGCAGTAAAGGCAAGCTTTGCATAGAACCAATAACCGCCGATAAGACCAAGCAAGCCGACAAAAAGAACTCTTTTCATAGGAGATAATCCTCCACCCCCAATCGTCGTTGGTTCCTGACATACAAGATAATCATCTGCGAGACCACCAAGCGCTCCTGCGATCAAAGTAAAAAGCGGAAGCCATGTCTGGTTTCTGCTCAAGAAATTCAATTTGGAAAATTCAGGAAAAATAGAAGATAATAACAAAAATAAAAATATAGTGATGAGAACGCTCATCCATATCACGACTCCACCCATGCGAGGTGTTTTTCTTTCCTCGTCATTGTGCAGTTTTGAAGAAATTGTGGCTTCCTTGCCATCAAGCGTGATCTTGACGCTTGTCTTCTTCCACATCTTATATTTATAGAGAAAATGCGTAAGTATAGGAGTAAAAAGAATTCCAACAATAAACGCGACGACTGATGGCAGGATAACCTTGATAATATTAATTCCCATATTGCTCCATTATAAACTTTTTTACATAAAAAACTAGTTGAAGATCAGTTGATCTTTCACTCAGAAAGTCTTTCAAGCGTCACGTGTACGAGACGTTCCATATCGGTAAATCTTCCATCTTGTGTTGATCCAAGTACTGTAATAATGATAGGGTGCATAAACCCCGCATCAAATGCAATGACAAGATTTCCTCCCGCAAGATCGGTATATCCCGTTTTCGAAGCGATAAGTCCGGGAATTTTATTGACAAGCGTATTTGTGTTGATCGCAATATGGCGCATATTACTTTCAGAGATAAAAGCTGCAGCATCTTCTGTTGTTTTTGATATGAGTATCGGATAACTTGCAAGTATTTTATTAAGAAGCACTGTGACATCATATGCGGAACTGTAAGCTCCGCTCATACCTGTATTTATATCAAGTCCTGTTTCATTGAAAAAAAGCGTATTCGAAAGTCCAAGTACTTTTGCTTTCGCATTCATCAGGTCTATCGTCGTTGATCCATATACTCCCTCATAGGTATTGAGCGATCGAGAAAGTGCATATATCCCAGAATTTGAGGACATAATAAGGCTAAAATTAAGCAGATCCTTCACGTCCCATTTTTCGCCGACAAAAAGTCCATTACTTCCCTCGCCATTATCAATATCTGCTTTACTGATGATTACTGTGCTTGTACTCGGCAGATTTGTAGCAATAATGAGCCCGGACATAAGCTTTGTGATCGATGCAAGCGCCAGTTGCTCATGTTCATTTTTTGTAAAGAGAACTTTTTTTTGATCTATATCATACACATAAAAAGATTTTGCCTGTATATCTACAAGCTCTGGCGAATAATCATGCGTTTCTTTTACCGGCTGATCACTCGGTCTTTCAACTACACTTCTATATATTCTGATTGTTAGAATGATAAGAATAATAAAAAGAACAAAGAAGAGTGGTACGAATACTCTCTTGCTTTTTTTAAGATTTTTTATCCATTCATTCATTCTTTTTATAATGTTTCTGCAACGGTTTTTTCTCCCTCATCCGCTTGTTGTTTTATTTCTTCTGATCGTGCCGTATTTTTATAATTTTCTATTTCTATCCGAGCTTCATTGAACTCTGGCATGTCTTCTATTTTACTAACACCCAAAAAGCTCAGAAGCTCAAATGTCGGCTTATAGAGAAAACTTCTTTGGTCTTTCGGATTTGGTATTTTTTCAACAAGACCGCGTATCATCAGGTTCCTGAGTATGAAGTTTGACTGGACTCCTCGTATATAATCTATTTCTGCTCGAGATAATGGGCCCTGATAAATAATGATTGAAAGAGTTTCAAGACCAGCCTTTCCAAGATCCTTTACCAATTCTTCTTTCGTGAGCTTTTCTATAAGTTCTGAGACATCTTTTGATGTACTGAGAGCTACTTCATCTTCTTTGAATACCAATGATACTCCTCGTCCTGAGAGATTTGTCTCAAGAATTTTAAGCGAAGCAGAAATTTCTTCTTCTGTTTTATCAAAAATTTGTGTAAGTTTTTTTACTGATATCGGCTCGCCTTTCCAAAAAAGCACCGCTTCTATCTTTTGTTCTAAATTATCGTTTTGCATTGTATTTTATATTTAATATGATGGTACTCCCACAGACTTCGTTTCCATGTGAATATCCTCAAATTTCTCCCGCTGATTGACCTCTATTATACCTTGCTTTACAAGCTCAAGCATAGCAAGAAAACTGACAATGACATTCACTTTGTCCGCTTTTCCCATGCCTGAAAAATCTTTAAAACTCATCTTCATTGATATTTTTACTCTCTCTGTCAAATTTTTGATCATATCCTCAAGACTGACGACTTTCTCTACTTTTATTTGTGGTTTTTTCTCAAACTTCGGCAGATTTTTAATAACCTCAAAAATGGCTTTGGAAATATTTTCTTTGTTCATCGAAGCGTCCGGAGAAAATACTGGTTCAAATTTCCTCGCATTTGGGAAAAAGAGCATATTTTTTCCAAAGGAGCTTTTTATATGAATGCTCAGCTCTTTTATTTTTTTGTAAATCTTGAGTTTTAATTCCAAATCATAGATATCAGTCTTTTCTTCCTCGGTAAGATCGAGCATCGGTAAAAGAGATTTTGACTTGATCAAAAGGAGTGTGGAAGCAATAACTAAAAATTCAGAAGCATCTTTAATAGAATATACTTCCCTATTTTGCAAATAAGAAATAAAATCATCTGTGACTTTTGCAAGCGATACATCATTGACGAGAAGTTTTCTTTTTTCGATAAGAGAAAGAAGTAGGTCCATCGGCCCCTCAAAAACTTCTGTCTTAATTTTGAAGTGGTTATCGGTCATTTATGATATCAGCAATCTTTTTTAACTCTTCCGGTTTTGGATGCGTAGCTCTTTCAGGATTTAATTCATTACCATGATTGATAGGTACTAAGTGTAAGTGAACATGTGGCACACCAAAACCTTCTACTGCAAGCCCGACTCTTTTTGGATTTAATTTTGATTTTAATATTTTTGCAATTTTTTTTGCTTTTAACATGAGCTCTTGATATTCCTTGTCTTCTATATCAAAAAGATAGTCCGTATGTTTTTTAGGAATCAAAAGTGTATGACCAGGATTTATTTGTCCGGCATCAAGAAATGCAAGAAAATTTTCATCTTCCCAAACGACAAAACTAGGTATTTCTCCTTTTGCTATTTTACAAAAAATACAGTTTTCCATTATTTTTGTTTATGTCTTTGCGAGCGTAGCGAAGCAATCCAGACCTGGTTTGCCACGCTTCGCTCGCAATGACCTTATTTCTTTTTTTTAAGCTCTATTCCGAGATCTCGCAATTGTTCAGCTGATACTTTGCCTGGCGCGCCGATCATCAGATCTTTTCCTTCGCCATTTTTTGCAAATGCAATCACTTCGCGAATGTTCGGCTCATTTTCCAAGATCATGATCATTCGATCAAGACCCCATGCGATGCCGCCATGCGGAGGAACACCAGTCTCAAAAGCTTTCAGCATATGTCCATATTGTGATTGAATCTTTTCTTCATTAAAATCCATTATCTCAAGAACTTTTCGAAGAGCTTCGGGCTTATGATTTCTGATGCTTCCTCCACCCATTTCATTGCCATTGAGCGCAATATCATACTGTGCTGCCATGATGTGTTCTATGTTTTTCTTGTTCATGAGATCGTCCATCGATTCTAGTTTTGTAGTTGAAAATGGATTATGCGTAAATGTCCACTTGCCGTCATCGCCTTTTTCAAACATCGGAAAGTCCACGATCCATGCAAAAGCCAAAAGATCTTTATCATTTTTATCTTTTCGCAGATCCGGCTTGTCCGTACCATATTTTTCCATAGCTTCTTTATAAGTAATTTTTGGAAAAGGAATCTCTTGAATTCTTTTTTGCGGATAGAGCTTCTGAACAACTTCAATGATCACTTTTTCATTTACAGACATGACATCTTCTTCCGTTGCAAAGCTCATTTCCAAGTCCATCTGAGTAAATTCCGGCTGTCTATCGCCTCGTGAATCTTCGTCTCGAAAACATCGCGCAAATTGGAAATATTTCTCAAATCCGGCAGCCATGAGAAGTTGTTTATATTGCTGTGGCGACTGTGGAAGAGCATAAAAGCTTCCTGGTTCAATTCGTGAAGGAACGATAAAATCTCTTGAGCCTTCTGCGGTGGCGTTGGTAAGATTTGGAGTTTCTATTTCACAAAAGCCTTCTTTTTCAAGGAGTGCCCTGACGAGTGTCATCACTTTGCTTCTGTTGCGAATATTTTTTTGCAATCGCGGTCTTCTTAGATCCAAATATCTATGTTCCAAACGGACATCCTCACCGATTTCCATTCCATCTCCACGAACATCGATTGCCGGCGTGATTGCTTCATTCAAAACAACCAAAGAGAGCATTTCTATCTCTACTGTTCCGTTTGCTTCATCTTTATTGATCATTCTTTCCGGGCGGGCGTTTATTTTGCCGGTAACCTCGACAACCCACTCCGGTCTCACGGTATTTGCGAGTTCATGTGCTTCCTTATGATTTGGCAAAGCCACCATCTGGACTTTGCCGGACATGTCTCGAAGATCAATAAAAATAAGCTTGCCGTGATCGCGTCTGATATCCACCCAGCCGGCAATTTTTACTTCCTCGCCAACTTTTTTATTTAACTCTCCGATGTATGTTCTTTGCATATATTTATTTTAATAAATTTCTACGCCAACTTTCTCTCTCACCTCTTTCATCTTCTTGTCAGCTCTCATGGATGCGCGTTTTCCACCTTCTTTGAGAATATCAAATACGTCTTCCATGTCTTCCGCGAGCATAGCTCTTTTTTCTCGCATTGGTTTGATAAAAGCAGTGAGATCTTTTATAAGCAGCTCTTTCGCCTCCTTATAACCCATTCCACCTTTTTCATATTTATTTCTGAGTGCTTTGAGTGCATCTCCTTCCAAGAATAATTTGTGAATCGAAAAAAGGATGGATTCGTCAGGATTTTTTGGTTCATCTACGCCTTTTGAGTCTGTTGGGATCTTCATGACTGCTTTTTTGATCTCTTCATCAGTAGCAAAAAGAGGAATGACATTGTCATAGCTTTTGCTCATTTTCCTGCCATCTGTCCCTGGAACCGTCTCAACATGTGAGAGAATAAGCGGTTCCGGCATTTTAAATGTTTCGCCATATACTCTATTGAACTTCTGCGCAGTGTCTCGAGCATATTCAACATGTTGTTTTTGATCTTGTCCTACTGGAACAAGGTCGGCATCTTGTACCAAAATATCTGATGCCATAAGTATCGGGTAATCAAAAAGCCCTACATTTATTTCTTTATTTTTTGCTTCAGCATCCTTGAAAGCATGTGCGCGCATTAAATACGGAACAGTTGTCACACAATTGAACATCCATGCAAGTTCTGTTACTTGAGGAAGATCAGATTGTTTGAACAAGACAACTTTTTTTGGGTCAAGGCCGATAGCAAGATAATCCAAGGCTACATCAATAATATTTTTCATCAGTTCAGCCCTATTCTGTACAGTGGTCATTGCGTGATAATCTGCAATAAAAATGTAGCTTTCGTATGTATCCTGAAGATCGACAAATTGCTTCATTGCGCCGAAATAATTGCCGATATGCACTCTGCCAGTCGGCTGCACACCCGAGAGAAGTATTTTTTTTGTTTCTTTTGCCATTGGGAGGGATTATAACAAAAGATAGCTCTTTTTAAAAGTTACGATCAAAGACTATGACTGAATAAAACCGCTGACCTGCAAGTCCCAAAGCTTTTTATAGAGCCCGTTCTTTTTATGAACAAGTTCATCATGAGTTCCCTCTTCTGCGACCTTGCCGTCTTGTATGGCAACAATGCGATCCATTTTCTTGATCGTGGAAAGCCTGTGTGCAATGACGATCGTTGTGCAACCACTCATCAGGTGATCAAGTGCATCTTGGATCAAAAATTCTGAATGAGAATCTAGACTTGAAGTGGCTTCATCCAAAATAAGTATCGGTGCTTTTTTGAGGATTGCGCGGGCAATCGCAATACGCTGACGTTCACCGCCAGAAAGCTTGATCCCGCGTTCACCCACAAATGTCTCGTATTTCAAAGGTAATGTCTCGATGAATTCATCACAGTGTGCAAGATGCGCTGCTTGCATGACTTCCTCATCTGTCGCGTCGCGCCTGCCATAACGGATATTGTCCATAAGTGTACGATGAAAAAGGATCGGGTCTTGAGGTACAAAACCAACATAATCCCGAAGACTATCTTGGGTGACCGTATGAATATCCTGTCCATCGATCATGATAGCGCCCTTTGTAACATCATAGAGTCGCATGATGAGACGTACAAAAGTAGTCTTACCGGCACCGGATGGACCAATAATGGCAACTTTTTCTCCGGGTTTTATTGTTAGGTTAATATCACTCAACACTTCTCGAGTCTCATTGAAATTAAAACCGACATTCTTAAACTCAATTTCTCCTTTTGGCACGACAAGTTTTTGTGCATTTGGAATATCCTGTATCTCGTATGGTGTCAGTAAAATATCAACCATTTCTTTTGAATCGGCAATGCTCTCAGAAATTCTTCGAACAACACTGCTGAGTCCCCACAATTGTCCGGCAAGTCCGATAATATATGTTTGTGCCAAAACAAAAACACCGATCGTCGCTAAGCCACTGGCCCAATATTTTATTGCATAGTAGAAAACGAAAAATTCAACGAGAATAACAAGAAATGCTTGTATTCCTTCCGATATTTCACCGAGAAACCAGGAAAATCTTTGTTTTACTCTTTGATCGTTTGAAATATCCTTAAATCCTTTTGATTCATAACCTTGTCCAGTGAAAAAAGAGACAGCAGTATTATTGCTTATTGTGTCAGCAAGATATCCTGTCGTCTTTGAATCTGCTTCAGAGGCTGCAACATCATAGGTAATCTTCCATTTTGAAAATAATATATTGAATGCAAGAAATAAAACTACCCAGCCAAGAATAACAAAAGATATAATAGGCGCAATAAACCACGTAACGATGATCGATCCGACGATCGTAACTGCGACTGGCATAATATTGAATGCCATGACATCGCACAGTGCCTCAAATGATCGACTGAACCGATTCACTTTCTGGACAATGCCTCCCGTAAAATTATTGGCAAAAAAGTTGTATGAATGGAATAAAGTGTAACTGAAAGCATCTTGCTTGAGTCGCGCCATGACTCTTGATTGCATCGTGTTATACCAAAACATGCCAATACGCCAACAAGCCCAGTTTATAAGATGTAAAACAAGAATAATGATGATGAGGTGTACGAGCGCAGAGACCGCGGAAGAATGCTGTGCACCCGCTACACCCAATACATCAAAGAATTTTTTATAATAGATTGGGACAAAAAGACTGGCGATCTGCCCAAAGAAAAACACGGAAAAAGAGGCATAAAATAAAATTTTATTCGGTCGAATACCTTTCCAGAACTCCTTCAATATCTGGCTTATTTTTATATTTTGTGATTTTTTCATAATAAAGTGCCTATTGTAGCTTAAAAATACGCTTCTGAGAAGAGTTCCCTGACAAATGGAAAAGATGTGCTATGCTCTTTGCATGCAAATAGTCGTACAAAATCCTTATCTTTCAACGTGGATATTCACCATCCTTTTGATCGCGGCAGCTATTTTTTCAATACGGAAAAAGAAGGATGATGGTTTACTTACTCTCTCAGTAACACAAGAATTAAAAGGATTTGCCATCCTAGCCGTGGTCTTCAGCCATATCGGATATTTCCTCGTGACTGATAATCACTTTCTCTATCCGCTTTCAACAATAGCTGGAGTTGGCGTAAATCTCTTTCTCTTTTTATCCGGATTCGGCCTTATCATGAGCAGTCTTACAAAAAATATATCGATATTCGAATTCTATAAAAAACACCTTTCAAAGATATATATACCTCTTTGGATATCGCTTGCGATCTTTTTTGTATTGAGCTTCTTTATTGCACATACCGGATATTCCATGCCATATATCCTAAGATCGTTTGCGGGAATATTTACCAGTGCAGATCTTTTCAAGGATATCAATTCCCCGCTTTGGTTCATCACTTTTATTGTTTTCTACTACCTGCTCTTTCCAATCATTTTCTCAAAAAAATATCCCTGGATATCTGCGATCATTCTCTATCTGCTTACTTATATAATTATATGGAATAATCCTGCGATCATTCAAAATGTAATTTATCTATATAACGTACACATTATCGCCTTTCCGCTCGGTATGTGTCTTGCATATATTCTTTCACGATCAAAGATCACTGCATATTTGAAAAAGATCACAGCAACCATGAATACTCCTCTTTATTTAGTGCTCATTTGTGGACTTCTTTTTGGGATCGGATATACTGCGTATTTTTCTGGGGTTGGACAAAGCGTGTTCTTGGAATCATCTATAAGTATGATCACCGTGTTTCTGCTTATTCTGCTTTTTATCATAAAAAAGGTACGTATCGAACTGTTATATCTTTTAGGGTTATACTCTTTTGAAATATACCTCATTCATTGGCCGATCATGTATCACTATGACCTATTCTACCAATATCTACCGCCGTGGCTTGCAACTATCTCATATCTCGGATTATTTTTAATACTTGGATTTATTTTACAAAAGATATCAAAGAGAACAAAACTAGTATCCTTTAGATTTTAAAATTTGAAGACACTTATCTTTCATTAAAAGAGAGGTATCTTTTCTACCGATATATTTTAGTATTTCATCGGCATCAATTAATTTAATTTCACTCACATCACCATCTGGATCAGAAATAAATGGTCCATATGGCTCAACGATACAAAAATATCTTGGTTGAAATATATCTTCCCCATGAGTATATAAGTAACCGATAGGAAAATATTCCAGAACTTTCATATTTGATTCTTCTTTTACTTCTCGTACAAGTGTTTCTTCTGGTGATTCTCCAACTTCCATATGTCCCGCAACAGGTTCCCATCTACCGCGATTTTTTACAATTACAAATTTACCGTCCAAATAACAAAAAGCACAAACACTTTTCATTTTTTCTTTTGGTAAACTAAAAAAGTTATTACATTCCTCATAATATGCATAGGCTTTTTTACCAGTAGTTCTTGATATCCAGCTCGTTTCTATTTTCATTGTTTTTAATTGTAGCATATATAAAAAATCACCCGCAGTTCATGAACTGCAGGTGATTTTTTTATGTTTTTAATTTTGCAACTTCCGAGAAACTGCATACGCACGGAGCGTCATGGCATACGTGACATCCATTGCTATACATTTTTCCTAACTCTTGTGCCATGTCTATTTTTGCTGAATTTGCGACTCCAAACACACAAGAGACAAAATCCGCCAGTTCAAGCCTTACTTCATCAAATTGTTTTTGTTGATGCTGTCCAAGATAGTTATGGATGGCTTCACTGACCTCGCCCATTTCCTCTGCCAAATGCACTCCTGCATCCGCAAGGGTCCTTGAATCAGCCGGATAGATCTCATTGAACATTTTTTGAAAACCGGAAAGTGACTTTGGTTTGAGGTCGTTATCTATCTTTACTTTAAGCCTCGCGGTAGGTTTGATCTTCTTACAAATACACGGTTTATTCCCACAGTATGAACAAAGATATGGAAAACGCTTCCACACCTCATCCTCAATATCAATATGGAGACGATTTACCATGGCAAATGAAAAAGCTATGAGAAGATTCAGCTTCAGTTTTTCAATATTGTCCTTTCGTATTCCTTTTAAAGCTCGCATGACAAAGCGTTGCTGCTGCATCAAAATATCATGTATTGAGTAGTTGCGATCATCGGACAAAGAATATACATCTTTGATAAAATCCTGAAAATCACTGATCGAACCTGTACTTTTAAAGTTAATCATACTGTTAATGATAGTGATGTGACCCAAAAAAGTCAAATGTTAGATGTAAGGACCATTTTTTAGAGCCCTTCTTTTCTCAAATTCTCAAAATCCTCTTTTGCTTTTCGGGAAAGTCTGTTTGGTATTTTTATGTTGAGTTTTACAAGTAAATCTCCGCGTTTATTATTTCCAAACGGAATTCCCTTGTCTTTCACACGCAAGATCTGGCCAAATTCTACTCCTTCAGGGATTCTAAGTTCAATATCACCATCAAGTGTCTTTAGACTATATTTTGCACCAAGGACAGCGTCGGTCAATTTTATATTAAGTTCTGTCACAAGATTTTTTCCATCTTTTTTGAACAGGTTATCTTTTTTGACATGAATTTTCATAAGAAGATCACCATTTGCGCCATCTTTGATCTCTTCGCCCGCATTCGGCAAACGAAGCGTTTGTCCATCGCTAATATCCGGAGGAATGGTAACGGTAAATTTTTCTTCCTTCATTTTTCCCCCAGATACTTTAGAAAATCGTATTTGTTTTTCCGCGCCAAAAACTGACTCGTGGAACGAAATCTCTAAATCAACTGAGATATTTCTACCTTTTCTCATTCGCTGGCCAAAACCGCCGCCAAAAAATTCACCAAATATATCTCCGAGATCAAAGTCTACATTTTGCCCTCCCTGAAAACCTGAAAAATCAAATCCTTCGAAACCATTGCCACCTTGATATTGTTGTCCTCCAAAACCTCCGGTTCCCGGGCCAGTACTTCCATATGTATCATATTGAGATCTTTTTGAATCATCAGAAAGTACTGAGTAAGCTTCACTTACTTCTTTGAACTTTTCAGCATTGCCACCTTTGTCTGGATGGTGTTCATGCGCAAGCTTTCTGAAAGCCTTTTTTATATCTTCCTTGGAAGCAGACTTATCTACCCCAAGTGTTTTGTAGTAATCTTTATTGGCCATAATGTCATTGCGAGGCACGAAGCAATCTAGGTTAAATCTGATCAATGAGATCTTTCCATTCGGGATTAACCTTTTCAATCAAATCTAACTTCTTTTTTCTCGAACCTGCTTTAATCTGTTTTTCTCTTTCTATTGCACTTAACATTGTTTCAGACACTTCATAATAAACCAGCGTATGAACATTGTATCTTTTTGTAAAACCATCATGTTTATTTCTCTTGTGTTCTTGTATCCTTCTTTTCAAATTAGATGTTACCCCAGTATATAATGTTCCGTTTCTTTGACTAGCAATTATATAAATGCATGGGATTTTTTCGCTCATAATCTAGTTTGCTTCGCTCTGCTCGCAATGACATGTTTGATTTGCTCATTGCATTCGCAAGCTATTTATTCTCTCCTCCTGTCTCCTTGTACTCTGCATCTTTCACATTATCACTCTTGTTCTCTGTTCCGCTTGTTTGACCTGGTGCAGATTGTTGAGCTTTTGACATCGCTTCACCGATCTTCTGCATCTCTGTTGAAAGAGCTTCCGTTTTTGTTTTAATAAGAGCAATATCTGATCCAGCTGTTGCAGTCCTTACATCGGCAATTGCATCTGTCACACTCTTAATGACTTCTGCAGGAATTTTGTCTTTATTATCTTTTATGGATTTTTCTGCAGTATAGATCATCTGCTCGGCAATATTCTTTACTTCGACAGATTCTTTCTTTGTTTTATCTGCTTCGGCATTTAGCTCAGCTTCTTTTTTCATTCTCTCAATATCTTCTTTCTTCAAACCTGAACTTGCTTCTATCCTAATAGATTGCTCCTTGCCTGAAGTTTTATCCTTTGCTTTTACATTCAAAATCCCGTTTGCATCTACATCAAATGTAACTTCAACTTGTGGCATTCCTCTCGGCGCTGGTGGTATTCCATCCAAGATAAATTTACCAAGACTTTTGTTATCAGACGCCATCGGTCTTTCTCCTTGAACGATATGAATTTCTACAGAAGTTTGATTGTCTGCTGCTGTTGAAAATACTTGGCTTCGTGATGTTGGAATGGTCGTATTCTTTTCCACTAAATGTGTTGCCACTCCACCCATGGTTTCAATACCAAGTGCAAGTGGAATAACATCGAGCAAAAGAACGTCTTTGACATCTCCTCTCAAAATTCCTCCCTGAACCGCTGCACCGAGTGCAACGACCTCATCAGGATTTACTGAAATATTCGGTTCTTTTCCAAAAAGTGCTTTTACCGCAGCGACTATCGCAGGCATTCTTGTCTGTCCTCCTACCATGATAACTTCATTGATATCTCCAACCTTGAATGGCGAAGCATCAAGCGCTCTTTTTGCTATGACGATGGATCTATCTATGAATTCTTTTGTCAGATTCTCTAAGGTTGCTCTTGAAAGTTTTATCAGCAAATGTTTTGGACCGTTTGCATCTGATGTTACGAATGGAATATTGATCTCTGTTTCAAGCGCAGTTGAAAGCTCTATCTTTGCTTTCTCGGCTGCCTCATCAAGTCTTTGGAGTGAAAGATTATCTTTTCTCAGGTCAATGCCATTTTCTTTCATGAACTGGTCTGCCATCCAATCAACAATTTTCTTGTCGATATCACGGCCTCCTAAATGCGAGTCCCCGTCTGTTGAACGGACTTCTATGACCGCATCGCCAATTTCAAGGATCGAAACATCAAATGTTCCGCCTCCAAAATCGTACACTGCTATCTTTTCATTTGTTTTTTTATTGAGCCCGTATGCAAGCGCGGCAGCTGTTGGTTCGTTGATGATTCTCAAAACATTCAAGCCGGCAATTTGTCCTGCGTCTTTTGTCGCCTGTCTTTGCGAGTCGTTGAAGTATGCAGGCACGGTGATGACAGCATCGGTGATCTTTTCTCCAAGTCGTGCTTCTGCATCATTCTTTATCTTCTGGATTATCATTGCCGAAATCTCTTCCGGTCGGTATTTCTTGTCGCCCATGGCAATATCCACTCCGCCATTTGCTGATTTTGAAATATCAAAAGAGACTGAGGTCTTATCTTTCTGAACTCCAGCATCATCATATTGGTGTCCCATAAATCTCTTGGCTTGGAAAATAGTGTTCTTCGGGTTTGTAACTGCCTGTCTTCGTGCCAAAAGCCCGACAAGTTTTTCACCTGTTTTCGTTGTAGCAACAATAGACGGTGTTGTTCGCGCACCTTCTGCATTCTCGATTATTTTTGGAGCGTTTCCTTCCATGACAGCACCTGCTGAAAATGTCGTTCCTAAGTCTATTCCTAATATTTTACTCATAATGTTTAATTTAAATTAATTTAATAAGGATTAGCAAAAATTTAACCATTTTGCCATTCCCGTGTAAACGGGAATCTAGGTTAATTTGAATACTGGATTCCCGTCTGCACGGGAATGACAGCAATATATTAAAAGTTTGGAGCTCGAGATGGTTGGCTTATAACAAAAGATAAGTCTTGGATTATATTTGAAACATGGGAAAAGAATGGACTGACAACCGGTTTGACACTCATTCTTTCAAAATACACTGGGAGGGCGACGAATTCTTGTTTTTCTATTGTTTGCGATTGATTCAATATTTCCCCATAAACAGCCTTTGCAGTGATCTTTCCATTTATATTGATAAGTTCAAAAACAACCAACGCCAAAGAGCCGTCAGGTAGTCTGACTTGTTTTTTGATATATTTTGGCTGTGTTTGTATTGATAACATGCTTTTAATTATATCTTAGGCCTTGTATTCCGCAACCACTACTTGAGCTGGCTTCATTACTCTATCATTCAAAATATATCCTTTCTTTTTTACTTCAGTGATTATTCCATCTTTCTTTTCATCATCTGTCGTGACATGCTCAACGGCTATATGAAATTTTGGATCAAACTTTTCCCCGATAGGATTTGATGTCTTAAAATTATTTTCATCAAGAATTTTTAAAAGCTGCGTATGAATATATTCCACGCCGACCCTCCAATTCTTATCTACTTTTTCCCAAGCTTCCTTGTTTGAAAATGCCATTTCAAAACTATCCAAAACTTGAGTGATCTCTTCAAGAAGTGATTCGTTAGCATATTTTATAACTTCGATCTTTTCATTTTCAACCCTCTTTTTATAGTTGGTAAAATCCGCTCTTTCTCTTTGCCAACCGTTCATATACTCTTGTTTTTCTTTTTCAAGAGTTTTTATTTTTTCTCTAAGTTTTTTTACAAGAACTTCAGGGATCTCAGTTTCATCGTCCATGACAATATCCCCATTTCCTTTTGAGCCTTTTTTACTATCTTTTTGGGTATCATTTTCGTATATGATATCGTCTTGATTTGGGTTGTTTTTATTCATACTTTAAGCCATTTTATCACAATTTTAAAGAAAATCAAATTTTATACTTGACAAGTTTTATTGAGTATGCTAAGATGACATTGGAGTTTGAGTACCACTCAAACATTAACACTAAGGGTGCGGAGAAGGGTTTCAACCTTTCTCCGCACCCAATATGGATTTTATTCTTCATAACTAACCCTGGGATGAATTTAAAAACCTCGGGTAAATGTAGTGATCCGTGGGAACGAACAAGAACCCTGGTGAAGATCAAATGCCGCTGTCCAGTATTATTGGAAGCGGTTTTTTATATTTATGGCTATTTTACCATATATTAAGCATGAATCAAGTTTATATATTGACAATGTGTATATTTAGAAGTATAATTAAAGAAAGGTTCCTTTAATGTATTGACTCAAAAAATAAGCAGTTAACCACAAGGAGAAAAATTGTGAAAAAATTACTCGCTTGGTTTTCCCGAGTCTTTCTTACAGAGTTTCAACCAAATGAAAGTTTGGACAGGCTCTGCACCCGATTTGCAGAAAATGTGACCATCGTGCACTCTCATCAAGATCGCAAAGACAAGACGGCGAAAGACTTTGTTGCGGAGATGAACGCCAAAAGCATCGTTGATGAGATACGTAAAGTGCATGGAGATGAATTGAAAAAATATCTCCAACCGCATAATACGATGTTTCGCAAACGTTTGAAGCAGTCCCAAAATGATGCTGAGAAAAAATTATTTTGGGGTCGTTTAATAACGCTTGAAAATATATGAGCAAAAGCTTGTTTGTTCACCCGCTTCCCCTAAAAAGGAGGCGGGTTTTTCTTTTGAAAATAAATTTGACACCTACAACCAGATACTATAGTCTAAAATAGGATTCAACTTTAGCGAGAAGGGTACGACACAATGGCAAACGGAGGAGAGATTGATGATGAACGCTTCCAGATCACATACAGGATCAATCATGCTCAGAATCTGGATGATACAGTTCGAGCTTGCAAGGAAGCTCAGGATGCTGGGTATAGTGATTTAGTCGAGAAGGCCATGATCAAGATCCAAGAATTTGCGTCGACAGATCCCCGTATTGTGAAGAAGCCCTGACCACAACAGCTTCACCCGCTTCCCTTAAACAAGGGAGCGGTTTTTTTATTTTTTTTAATTTTAATATTTAAACTTTGATTTTTTAACGGGGATCGATTCACGAAGCTGTAATCAGCTGAGTGAAGCGAGTTGTGTTCTGAAGTCCGCGGAGGTGAGGAAGCAAAAGTCTTTGCTTCCGCAAGACCTTGAACGTTTTGTACTCAAAAGGTGAAAGGTGTACTGTTCCTGTAAGGAAGACACCTATTCCGTAAAGAAAACCTGGTGTTGAAAAACTGACTTCAAGTGGTTTTTCAACTTTTCTTACTCATATCTCAAAGCATCAATCGGATTCAAATTTGATGCGCGGGCTGCAGGATAATATCCAAAGGCAATTCCAATGACGGCTGATACTCCAAAAGAAAGTAAAATTGGCCAAATAGTAACTACTGTTTTTACTAAGCCGGTAAATGATAATATAAACGAGATAGATATTCCCAACAAAATTCCAACAATTCCTCCGATGGCAGTCATAACAATTGATTCAAATAAAAACTGAAGTCTAATATCGTGTTTTTTTGCACCAATTGCTTTTCTCAAACCAATTTCTTTTGTTCTTTCTGTAACAGTCGTAAGCATCATATTCATAATTCCAATACCTCCGACAAGAAGCGATATACCTGCAATTGCTGCAAGAAGATATGTGATAGTAGTGGTTATAGATGATGCAGAAGATAAAATATCCGCTTCGTTTTGAGTGCTAAAATCTGCTTTTGTCGGATCTGTTATGTTGTGTCTTGCAAGCAGGATTGATGTTGCTTGATTTTGTACATCAGTTACTAAATTTGAATTTTGAGCTTCTATACTGATTTCACTTACGTATTTATTTCCAGTAAAATACTGCTGAGCAACAGTGATAGGAATATATACAGCGTCGTCAGGATTACTAAAACCCGAACCTCCTTTTGCCTTTGTTATACCTATAACTGTAAAAATATTTCCACCAATTAATATTGTTTGTCCGATGGGTTCTGTTCCAGTTGCAAAGAGGTCGCTTGCAGTAGTAGGTCCGAGAACTGCAACTCTCTCAAGATTTGTTACCTGATCATCTGTAAAAAAAGTTCCATCATCAACGGAAAAATTCTTGACTTGAAGATATGAAGGAGTGGTTCCGGTAATTGTTGTGTTTGTGTTTAATCCCCCGGCAATTATTTGTTTTCCTCTAACGGTAACATCTGGCGCCACAGCTTCTGCACTCGTTACTTCTTGAGCAAGTGCCGTAGCGTCATCCATCGTCAGTGTATTTGCACTTCCTCTACTGGCATTTACTTGGCTTCCCGGTGTTCTTTGGGCTCCAGGCGATATAACAACAAGATTTGAGCCGATTGATTGGATGCTCGCTTGAATTGATGCTGATGAACCGTTTCCAATTGCGAGCATTGAAATAACTGAAGAAATACCAATAACAATACCGAGCATCGTAAGGGATGTTCGGACTTTATTTCCGAGAAGTGCTGACTGCGTTTCGTGTATTAAATCTGGTATTGTCATAATATTTTTTTATTCTTCTATTTTTACGCCGTCTATTTTTGCAACTCTTTTCTTATGGCTTCTGTCATCGCTGACAATAAGTCCGTCTCTGATGTGTATGATCCTGTCCGCGTGTTCAGCAACATCCGGTTCGTGAGTAATAAGTATAATCGTATGTCCCTCTTTTTTATTCAATTCTTGAAATGTTCCAAGCACGATCTCTCCGGTTCTTGTATCAAGATTACCTGTCGGCTCATCAGCCATGATAAGAGAAGGATCATTGACGAGCGCTCGAGCAATCGCAACGCGCTGGATTTGTCCTCCGGAAAGCTGGTTTGAAAGATGGTTCCACCTGTCTTCTTCAAGACCGGAAGAAATCAGAGCATTTTTTGCAAGCGTATTGCGTATTTCGAGCGGTACGTTTTGATACACAAGTGGCAGCATGACATTTCTGAGAACAGTTGCTCGGCGTAAAAGATTAAAAGCTTGAAAAACAAAACCAATTTTTTTACCCCTGATATCAGCAAGTTCATCATCAGAGAGTTTGGATACATCTTGTCCATCAAGATGGTATGTTCCGGACGTCGGAATGTCGAGCGCTCCTAAAATATGCATTAAGGTAGACTTTCCAGATCCTGATGGTCCCATGATAGCAACAAATTCCCCATCATTTATTGTAAATGATACTCCCCTGAGCGCATGAGTTTCTGAGTCTCCATTTATATATGTTTTTTTAATATCTTTTATTTCAATCATAAAATCAAACCTTAAAAAGTAAAATGAATATTAGGAAATTGAATAATCAATCCTTTTTTGATTAGCCGCCTATTCTAATTCCCGCTCCACCGACTGCACCGCCTCCAAATCCTCCAACAGCTCTTATTGCGCCACCTGCTCCGCCAGTTGATCTGCTTGTTGCTTGTGCTGCGGCAGATTTTGCTGTTGTTGCTGCACTACCAGTAATTGTTCTTGTAACGATTATTTGTCCTTCGGTGAGTCCGGAAAGTATTTCTGTTTCTGTAGTGTTTGAAATACCAACAGTTACTGGAACTTTTGTAATTGTTGGCTGAACACCTGCGGGAAATTGTATAGTTCCACTTCTTTGTCTTGTTGTTGAGCTGAGTGAAAAAGTTGATGATGATGTGCTTCCAAAACCAGAATTATATCCACTTGCAAATGTTGAAGAAGCAAAGTTCCTGTTTCTTGTCGTTGATCCAAATCCAGCAAAATTTCCAGCCATTGTTGAGGATGCTTCCGCAACTAGAACATATTTTTGACTGCCAGAAGTTGCTATTGCTGATGTTGGAACCATAAGCGTATTTGGGTGGTCTGTGGTGCTTATAATCGCTGTAGCTGTCATTCCTGTTTTTATAGAATCGTTTTGTTCATCAAGTGAAATTTGAACGCTGTAACTAACAACACCCTGACTTACAGTACCAAGCGGATCAATATAGTTTACATGTCCTGTTACGGCAAGATTTGGTAAAGCATCAAAACTAACTTGCACTGGATCATTTGCTGCAACTTTTGAAGCGTCAACTTCATTTAATGTTACATTTATAACTCTTTGCGCAGTAATAAGCGTACCTAATGAATCAGATGAAGATATCTGTTGTCCGATTTGAGCTGAAAGCCCTCCTATTTGTCCATCAAATGGAGCAGTAATAATTCTGCTTGAATAATTTTGTTCTGCATTTGCAAGGTTTGCGTTTGCATTATCCAATTGTGATTTGGTAACTGTGACATCATCCGTATTTGCTGGAGCAACTTTCAATGCAAGCGATTGCTGGTCGTTGGCAAGATTCGTCACAGCATTGTTGTATGATTGAAGTGAAGAAGTCAGTGAACTTATTGTTGAATTAGCATTAGATAATGCTCCAGACGCAGTTGATTTATCTGAATTTAATGTAGACTGTGCCGTTGTTCCTTGAGCAAGGCTGTATGAACTGAACAAAGATGTCATATCATCAAAATATGCTCTTATCTGATTTAAATATGAGATTGAGCTGTTGAGAAGAGCGACTATATTTGTTGAACTTGATGTGGAGCTTGCAGAAAAACTATTAATTTCTTGATTCCATGAATTGAGAGCAGAACCGATAGAGGCTCTTTCACTTGTTACATTGTTTACTAAAGATTGATTTGAAAAATTAATACCGCTTACAACTAGGCTAGGATTTACAGTAGTTACATTTTGGTAAAATGGATCGGTATTTATATAGACAGAATTTGCTATCGATGAATATGAATTTTGTACACCAAGCAATATATTTTGTTGATCGTTTGCTATAGATGTTTTGTCAGATTGTATTGAATTATTAATTTGCTGTAAATCTGATGTTGTTGGACCGTTTACTAGTTTATTGTAGCTTGCTTGTGCACTCTCAACGCTGGCCTTTGCCTGATTTAGAGATTGCAATGCATTTTGCCCATCAAGTATGGCAATGACTTGTCCAGCTTTTACAAAGTCTCCATTTTTAACTTTTACTGTAATTATTTGTCCAAGTGTTTGTGTTTGTCCAACTGTTTGAGGCTTGATACTGACTTGTCCTAAAGTTGCCACCTGTCCAGATCCAGAAACTGAAACGGCTAAATCTCCTCTTTGTACCCTGCCGAAGACATATTGTGTAGTACCTGCAGTTCCTCCCTTACCGAATACCATGGATACAAGTGACAATAAGATCATCACGGAAACTATCGTGAGCGGTTTATGTGTTGTGGCAAATGGTTTGAATTTTGACCAGGCTATTTTTATTTTTGTGAGTATTTTGTTCATTCTTTATTACTTTATTATATAAAATTATTGTTGATAAAATGCTTTGTCATTCCAACTAATTTGTCGGCGGAGGTGGTAGTATTCGCACCAGTCGTGCGAGAAGTATCGGATCAGTTGAGGATGAGGGTGAACCGAACACGACGACAAAATCATTCATTTTCAAATTATCGACTTTTTCATCACCATCCGTATCTCTTATCTGTGTAGTGCTCGCTATTTGAATTGTCTTTTCAATACCGGAGCGATCTGCGATCACAATGAGCGGCAGTTTTAATTGCACGATCTGTCCAACTGCGCCATGTGCACTTTCAAGATCCCCTCTTTGGATCCCTGCGATACTATTTTGATTTCCATTTATTTCATGGAAATAGTTCTCACCGATCTTGTTATAAAAAGATGCTTTTTCAAATCCAACGAACATGCCAGCCTGGAAAACAAAAAGGAGGATCACAAAACCTGCCACGATATAGATGATCATTTTTAGCTTATGGGACTTTGTCATATTTTTTATTTCTTCAGTCATATATATTATGTTTATTGTATTAAAATGAGTATGCCAATTCCTTTTTACCATTTGTCGCATATTCAATGGAAACAAGAATGATGAGTATCAAGACAAGCATGATCGTTATTGCGAAGAAAGGCAATGAGTCGATGAGAGAAAATACGAATTCGCCAAGATTGCTGAGAACAAGTTTGCTGTCGCTGAATATGAGCGATGAGTAGGTTGAAAAGCCTGATTGCTGAAATGCACGTATTGCAGATATTGCAAAGCCGATAAACGTGATCATTGATACCGAGAAAACGGAAAAACCGATGATCTTTTTATTTTTATTTTTTCTTTCAATAGCAATCTCTACGCTCTTTAAAACATTGGCTTTCAAGCCAGCGGGTGGATTGATGTCTTCGAGTGCTAGATGTATATTTGTTTGATTTGTCATGTCGTTATTGTTATACGTTTTATTGCTTATTTTGGTGCATTTTCAAGTTTTTTCCTTAATATAATGAGCGCTCTCCGATGCTGGCTTTTCACGGTATTGACTGATTTTTTAAGCATTTTTCCGATTTCCTCAAAGTCGAGCCCCTCATGATATCGGAGAAGCAGAACTTCACGATATTGCAAGGTTATCTCACCAAGAAACTTTTCGACTATTTTTTTATTTTCACCTATTTCAAAAAGCTCATGTGCGGTCTTTTCGGTATCAACAAGAGTATCTTCGATAAAATTTCCTCCATCCTCATTATCAAATTGTGAAAATAAAACATGTTTTTTCTTTCGCATCCAGTCTATCGTCGTATTTCTGACGATCGTATAGAACCATGTCTTGAATTTTTGGCCTTGTTTGAACTTTGCGATGTTCTTCCATAATTTTACAAAGCTTTCTTGGGATATTTCCTCGGCATCTTTTTTGTCCCCGCAAAGGCGATAACTGAAATTATAGACCGGTTTGAGGTAGCGATCTACGAGCTCGACAAAAGCCGAATCCTCCCCTTCCATATAATGAAAAACAAGTTCTTCATCTTTGAGCAGAGCAACATCTTCCATGGTTAAATGTTATAACAAGAATATTCCACTCATTATATCATGTATTACCTGCTATCTACGAATACAAACGGTGAATCGGTGCAGAAAATAGTTTTTATTTAATGAGACTTAGATCGCCGTTTAAAATAATAGGCAACATACCATGCAATTCTTCCGCATATGATACTGATTCGGGTAGCGGATTCAGAACGTAAATCTTCTTTCCATAATGAAGTCCGAGTGCCATTTCTGCCAACACTGCTCCACCAATATATCCAGAAATACCGTTCTTTTCATAATTCAACACAAGAATACTATCTCCTTTTACGATCTTGTTGAAATGATGCTTTGTCAAAAAAGTCTTTTGCTTGTAATCATTTGGGTTGTTATACCAGGTTTTATATGTCTCCACTCTAAAGTCACCGCTTTTCTTCATTTTATTTGCAGTGAGCGGAATAGATACCTTGAATCCTAATTTTTTAAGTTCCTTCTCGATCTCGATCACTTGCGGATAAAAAGCTGCACTTGAACAGATGACGATCTCCGATCTTGTATTTTTCTTTTTGGTTTTCATGAAATTATATGATTTTTAATTCTTTGAACCATTCGTACATGACCGGTTCAAGTCCGGGATCTTTATTCCATTCCTCATCAGAAATTTCTTTTCTGTTGTATTTTTCAGTTTTACGAGCAAGCTCTTCTATCTGCTCTTTTGCATACCATCCGACTTGTTTTGTCTCATCAGTACTTCTTTTTATATCACCGATCACTTCGGTCTTATATAACTTCCAATGATGCCAGTTTCCATCTTCACGCCTGCAATGATTTTCTTTTCTGTCTTCTTTGATCAGAGTCAGCACGGTCGTATCGAGACCAACTTCTTCTTTCAATTCACGTTTAGCTGATTCTTCAAAAGATGCATCCCCATCCACATGTCCTGCAGGAACTGCAAAACCGGATGGAAATTTTTTTCGTTCAATGAGTAATAATTTATCCCCTTTCCAAAAAAACATTCCAACACTTGTATGATCGCAGATTTTTGCCATATATTAGTTATCTTTGATATTCACTAAACTTCCATGAAGGCAGATCGGGTCCATGGCTTTTATTTCCTGAAGATAGGATGATGTCTCTGGAATATCATTTAATAAAAAAATCTTTTTATCATTTACATATGCCATTCCCATTTCCATGAGACAATTCCCGCCGATATAGTTTTTTATACCTTTCTTTTCTGAATTAACAATCAATACTGCGTCACTTTCCACGATATGCCTGTAATGCTGTTTTATGTAGTTATTATTACGCTTCCACTCGGCTGTTTCTTCAGCTGATGCACCGTCAAGAAAAGCTTTCTTTTTACCGTCAACATGATCCTGATAGTCTTGATGGATCCAGCCATCAAAACCTAAACGACATAGTTCGTCCTTGCAATGAACCATTTCTTTGACAAAACTATTGCTTCCTAAGACATAGATTTTCATAGAGTAAATATATCAGAGATTGAAATGTTATCAATCCTTTAGTGTATTCATTTTACAACATCATACGTTGTAATCGTTCCAAGTTCAGTGGTCTCCTCTTTTACCAGTTTTAATATATTCTTTGTTTCAATATTGAAAGGTTTGATACCATCGTTGATTTCGATGGGTAATATATATTGCATCACCATATCTACCAGTCCTTGGGCAAGCGCATCAGTATTGAGCGTTGGACCGCTGCATATCAAAATATCTTTGCCAAGAGAAATAGCTTCTTTGATGGAATGCTCTGTCTCAAAACCTTTTTCTGGATGGAAATTTTTATTATTTGTGAGGATGATCTTCCTAATTTTTAAATTATCAAGAAGTTTTTTAGACTCCTCGTCATAATTTTGTATTGCCTCATACGTCCTTCTCCCCATGACCCATGTATCATATTGCTTGAAGAAATTCATATCATATTCCCATATCTCTTCGGGAATAAAATCTTCATCTCCATTTTTTCTTGCTATGTAACCGTCTTTTGAAATAACATTGTAAAGTGTGATCATAATTTATATTTTATATGACAGCTGTATTTACTGATTTTATTCGTGATACAAAAGTAAAGATAGCAAGTCCAATAATAATTATTATGCTACCTGTGAGAAGTGCTGTATTATCCCCATAATTTTGCCAGATAAATCCTCCGGCAATACCAGAAAAGAGCGATCCAAATCCGACCGCGGCATTCAAATATCCGTACGCTTCTCCTTTATAATCTTTCTCAACAAGGTTTGATATATAGGCTCTTTGCGTTCCATCAGTCAGTGCAGCATTTGTGCCAAGGAGCAGAAAACCAATGATAAGTATGGAAAGTGAATGAGAAAAGATGAGCACGATATACCCGATGACAAGCATGACATAGCCGGTAAAAATGACTTTTCTGTTCCCTATCGTATCGGCAATTTTTCCGGCAGGTGTTGAGAAAATTGCGTAGGAAAGATTGTAGATCATGTAAAAAAGCGGAATGGAAGCGATCAGGAATCCAAGATCTTTTGTTTTGAAAAGAAGTATCGCGATAGGAAGCGATCCGAGAGACAAAAGAAAGATTGAAAGAATATAGAGCTTGAAAGAAGGCGGGAAAAGATATTTTGCTTGTGCAGATATTTTTCTATTTTCGGCAAGCGTTTTCACTTCATGGACAAGTACGAGGCTGAATATTGCGCAAATACCGATCACAAATGCCGTTATAAAAACAGTGTTAAATGCGTTTGGATTTTTTAAAAGTATGAAATATGCGACAAGCGGACCAAAGATCGCGCCGATAGTATCCATTGCCCGATGATAGCCAAATGATCTGCTCATTTCTTCCGGTGATGCGGAAACGGAGATGAGTGCATCGCGCGGAGCATCGCGAAGTCCTTTGCCGAGGCGATCGGTAACACGAAGTCCAATAACTCCTCCAACACTATTTATCAAAGGATAAAAAGGCCTAGTGGCGACAGAAATGCTATATCCGATGACCGCAAAGATCTTTTTTCTGTGTATCTTGTCTGAAAGCTTTCCTGAGTATATCTTCATGAAATCCGATGCGGCTTCGGCTATTCCTTCCACGAGTCCGAGCGATTCGGCACCCGACTTTAAAACAGAAATAAAAAATGCAGGCAGAATGGAAAGTATCATTTCCGATGAGAAATCATTGAAAAAACTTGTGAGACCGAGGAAAAATACATTTTTTTGCAATCCGAAAATTTTATCTTTTTCCATAATTATTTAGATAAATAGTATATCATAATGAAAAAACCCGGAAACATTATCTCCGAGTTTTTTCATCTTTTTAATACTATTGCTTTTATTGTGTATTTACAGTACCAGAAGCTGTCACTGAGGTTGTTGTTCCATTTATTGTCTTCAATTCTTTGATCCTTGGTGTGAGACTTCTGATCGTTTTGAGAATATTTTCGACATCTTTTCTGACTGTTTTCAGGTCTGAATTCCCTACCTTGATATCAGCTCGGGCGCCCTTTAAAGCAGTTGCATTTGCACTTGCTGTTGCTGTATTGCCTCCGTCTGGAACAAGAGATGCGGTTTTGTTTATAGCAGCTGAGGCCTGAGTTTGGGCATCAGCGATCTTTGCTGCTATATCTGACATCAGAGAACCAAGGGAGCTTGTGCTTGCCCCTGCCGGAAGAGCGGAAATCCTTGTTTGAAGCTTGTTCTCAAGTGTTGTCATCAAAGATGCGATCTGATTTATCTTATCGGCAGCTGCCAATATTTGTATCTGTGGTTGTACTAAAGCATAGATCCTGTAATTAGCGGTGATGGATTTCAGATCATCTCGTAAAGTGGTCGTGCCGGTATCAGCGTCGATTTTTGCCTTGAGAGCAGTCATCGCACCGATCTCATTTTGTGTTGTTGATGCAATAATTGATTTATTAGCATCAGAAATATTCTTTATTGACTCGATCTTTGAAAGAAGGTTGTTCAGAGAATCGATTCTCGCAGTAATTGCCTTGTCAGCATCTGTAATCCCTTTTTGCATCATTTGTGCCTGTCTTGCTGCCATATTTTCTGCTCGTGTCGAGCTTGCCTGCGCTCTCATTTCAGCTCGTATCCCGGCTTTCGTTGTTGAACTGACTGTCTGTGCAGAAACACTTGATGTTAAGAGTATAGACAATAAAAGAACGACCAAACCTCCGCTATATATTGATTTTTTTGATATTTTCATATTTTTATATTTATTTTTTTAAATGATTATTGATTTGTTGAAGATGAATCAATATTTGATGCCTGAGAATTCAAGTCATTCAACTGTGAATCAAGGTTCGACATATCTTGGTTTATGGCGCTATCAGATGTATCGGTACTTGATGATACATATCCATTTTGCGATTGCTGATCCATTCCTTTATTACTCGACTTCGGCACATACGCCCAGATGATCCCAATGACTGCGATCAAAATAATGATGATTAAAAATATTTTTGATGATTTTGACATAAAATTAAAATTATAAACCTACTAAAACTACCTGAGTATTATACCTCCTTGCTAAATTCTTACAAACAACACTATTTATTCAATGCTGCCCTTGTTCCAGGACCAACATTGCCAAGTTGAGCCAAACCGTTCATTTTTTGATATTTTTTCACTGCTGCAAGGGTCAAGCTGCCGAAATAACCGGTGATCGGGCCCTTATATACACCAAAAGCAGTCAGTCTCTTTTGAAGCTGGGTGACATCAGTATTGGTATTTCCGTAAACGATCGGATGCAAGAATATATATTTTGTAGTGCTTGTGACTACTGTAGTTTGAACAGGAACAGATGTGACAGTGACAAATAATGGGACACAACTTCCATTTGATGAGCAAATGGTAATTGATGCTGAGCCCGCATTTAAACCGACAAGAGAAAGTATGCTTCCGTTCACTGTTGCATTAAAGAATGTGTTTTGACTTGAGGAAATATAATAACTTGTGGCACCGCTCAGTGTTACGTAAGCTGATTGTCCTACTCCAACTGTCGGATTTGTTGAACTAAAAGTGATGACTGAAACTGAACTTGCAGCATTCACGGTAATAAACAATGGAGAACAACTACTTGCTGAGGAACAAACTACTGCAATTGATGAACCAACAGAAACTCCGGATATATTGAGATTGTTTCCAGATACTGTTACTTGAGTTGCACTTGGGTTGCTATTTGAGGCAAGATAATAACCGGAGCTTGATCCACCTGAAATTCCGACAGAAATATTTTGACCCGCTGAGATACTTACCGTTGTTGGAGAAAAAATAGGGTTTACAGTTCCGCTTGTTGTGTTGTTTGTACTTACAACATTAAAAGAAAGCGTATTGCATAATCCCCCGCTCTGACAGACAGTGATGCTATCGCTACCCAAACTATTTGCTGTGATAATTAAATTTGTTCCACTGATATAAGCTGAGGCAATTGATGAATTTGAATTATTAGAGATAGTATATGCGCTTGTACCTGACAGCGATACTGACATGCTTTGTCCCGTTGTCATTGAAAAATTATTTTGTCCGAATACTGGTTGAAGATTTCCAGAACTCACTGCTGCACTGTTTACGGTGACTGAAAGGTTCGTGCAAGCACCCCCTGCTGAACAGACATAAAGGTTTGCTGAACCAGCATTCAAACCTGTTATGGTTATAATATTATTGTTGAGAGATGTTTGAACGATGGAACTATTATTTGTTGCTGGCAAACTGTATGGAGCTGTACCGCCAGAAACAGTCACTGAAAGAGTCTGTCCTAAAAGAAGGGTTAAAGAAGTTTGGCTTAAAGTCAAAGAGCCTCCTGTTGAGGTGTAGCTTACTGTTGGTGTGATGGTACCGCAGCTCCCGCTTGTTGAACAGATTGTTATTATCGCTGTACCCGTATTGCTTCCATAAAGGTTCAATGTGCTTCCTGAAATACTTGGACTTATGACAGATGCATTTGAATTTGAAGAAATAGAATATGTTCCATTTCCCCCTCCTCCATAAATAGAAACTGCGAGCGTTTGTCCTGTACCAAGTGTTGGATACGTTTGACTGAATGTTACTCCAGTGGTTGATACTGTGCCAATAGTAGCTGTGATGATTCCACATGAGCTCATATCTGTAGAACAAATGGTTATTGAGGCAGTGCCACTTGTTCCGGTGCCATATAAATTGATGGTCGTTCCGCTCAAAGTTGCTGTAACTGCTGAAGAATTTGAATTATTTAAAATTGTATAAACACCAGTGCCTCCAGAAACCGTTACTGGTACGGTTTGATTATTTGCAACTGTTACGTTGTTTTGATTAAAGCTTAAAGATTGTGCAGAGGTAGAATTTTGAACAACAGTCAGATATATGCTTGCACAATTCGTCGATGGGCTATTCAACGGACAGATCGTGACGACGGTTGAACCGACACTTAAGGCAGAAACGGTCACTTGATTGTTCGCAACGCTTACATTTGCAACTTGTGAGTTTGAGTTATTTGAGACGTACAGTGTACCGGCATTACCGTTTGGATTCACTGTTATTGTATTTGTTTGCCCGGTAGTCATTACAAGGCTCGTCTGGCTGAGTATGAGCGCAGTATTTGAACTCGCTGAAGTGATGTTTGGCCAAGTGACGGTTGATGATCTTTGATTATTCACAATGACATATGTGGAACCGTTCGAAGCGATGTTATATTGCGAACTGCTTATGCCGATCGAAGCACTGCCATATGAGTTTGTCGAGCCTATCGGCTGGATTGAAAGTCCAGCATTCGTACTAATGTAGTAGAGCACGACGCTTGCATTTGCATCACCCGTCACATTTACCTGCACGCTATCTCCGCTGATATTTGAGAACGAGAGTGTCGGTGTCACTGCCTTTGCTGTGCCAATGAAAGTAAAGAAAGCGAAGGTAGCAAGAACAGTGATAAAAAGAGACGTTAATTTTTTAGATGAGATCATAATAAGTTTTTATTTTTAATAAATGCTCCTGTAATTATATATCACCTTATAAAAAATAAACAGCGTTCTACAGTGGAGTATACGATTTGAAAACATGAAAAGATGCGAATTTTTGCAAATATTTTGATATAATAACCTAGATATGAAATCGGGCCCATACATGAGCGGTATAGTTTTGGTTTTTGTCTTTTTTCTATTTCTGCCGTTTTTTACTCATGCCCAGACACTTACTCAAGCAGAAAGAGCTCAGCTCGAGGCGCAACTTGCCCAAGTACAAGCAGAGCAGGCACAAGCGCAAAAAGATCTTGCCACAGCCCAATCAAAATCATCATCTCTGCAAAATGATATCAATCTTTTAAATGCCAAGATAAAAGCTGAGCAACTTGATATTCAAGCAAAAAATTTGCTCATCCAAACGCTCGGCAATAGCATTACTGACAAACAAAATGAGATCAACAGTCTTGAAAGTCAGATCGAGAGCAACAAACAAAGTATTGAAGGCATGTTTCGACAGCTCAATAAAACGGATGATATATCGCTTCTTGAAATTATTCTTTCAAACCAAACGATATCAGGTTTTATAGAAGATTCACAAAACATCCAAACTCTGCAGCAAAACCTCGATGCGCTTTCTTTGCAACTGCAAGAAGAAGAAGCATCAACGACCGCAGCAAAGACAGTCCTTGTCACAAGACAAAATGCAACAATGGATGCGCGATATGCGATACAACAGCAACAAAAAACACTCCAGGCAAATCAAACCCAGCAGAAACAACTTCTATCAATAAGCAAGAGCAATGAAAAAGCATATACGACCCTTGTAACTGCAAAAAAGAAAGAGGCTGATGCGATCAATGCAAAACTCTTTGCACTCGCTGGAGGTTCAAACCCGATCCCGTTCGGCCAAGCATACCAGTATGCCTTAGCGGCACAAAACAGAACTGGGATCGATCCGGCATTTCTTCTTGCGATCCTTACCCAAGAATCAAATCTTGGAACAAACCAAGGCACATGTTATCTGACAAATTCAACCACTGGTGCCGGCGTAAGCGTAAAATCCGGCAGACTATTTAATAATGTCATGAGTCCAACGCGTGATGTTCCCCCGTTCCTCACTATTACAGCGGCACTTAGTACTGATCCATATCATACGGTTGTCTCTTGTCCGCAGTCAGTCGGCTGGGGCGGCGCCATGGGTCCTGCACAATTCATCGCCTCTACTTGGATGCTTTTGACTAACAGAGTTGCTTCGGCGCTTGGTTTCAATGGTATGGCAAATCCATGGAATCCCCAAGATGCATTTATGGCATCTGCACTTTATCTGACCGACCTTGGTGCTGCAAAAGGCGGATATACTGCACAAAGTAATGCTGCTTGTAAATATTATTCGGGAAGTTCGTGCAGCAAATCTGCGCTTGTTGCAAGTTATGGATCAAGTGTCATGGCGCTCGCCGCAACGATCCAGCAGACTGAAATAAATAAATTGCAGGGATTATAAAATTTATTAAAAAATTATTTTTAATAAAAAAACAGCTCGTCTGCCCAAACCACATGGTTTGAACAAACGAGCCGTATAATGCTTTACCTGTTTACTTAGGAGATGGTGGCCAAAACGTGACCCTCATACTCCCAGTGCAGTACGCGTGAATGACGTGCACAGCGTTCTTGAAATCCATCTTGGTAAACCACTTCTCCTGTTCCAGAATGGAGACTATACCGCTTGGATCGATTTCTCCAAACTCCAAGAGGTGTTCCAAGACAAAGACTTTGTGTTTCGCATCAACTGCGTTGAAGGACGAGTTCTCAACAACACGTCCTTTGTATTCCTCGAGCTTCTTACGCAGGAGCCCGATGAGATTCTCGTCCTTCGGAAGAACAAGTCTCCCGACTTCTTCACTCGGAGTTAGAACAAACCATGGGTCCTCCTTGCGGAGAAACTTCTTGAGCGCTTCAACCCACTCGGGGTTTTGCAGCTTACAGAAAAGGTCAGAGACCAATGCAAGGACGGTCACAGACCATGGGAGACGAAGAAATCTCTTGGTGGCGCTAAACCACTCCGGACTTTTCAGCTTCTCCAGAAGGTCAGAGACGAATCCGAGAACTTCCGTGTCCGTGGAAACGCCTGCGAGCTTCCGTACGACATCACCGAGCATGTCTTTTGACATGGTCAGCTCCTTTAATTTTATTTCGCTAGAGGGCCAAGATGTTTTAGCCATAGCTGAAAATTTCTGATGCATCAGAAATTTTCAGCTATGGCTAACTGTAAGTAGTTATAAAAGAACTTTATTAATTGCGATTTTACATCTTAAATAAAAATCTGTCAATAGGACAAAATAATTATTTTTTGAGACAATGAGTCTTCAATGATATCTTTTTCTCAAGCCATTATTATCGGATTACTTCAGGGGGTCACTGAACTATTCCCTGTCTCAAGTCTTGGGCACAGTGTTATTTTACCTGCTCTTTTAGGCTGGCATATAGATCAAAATAGCAGTACATTTCTTGTCTTTATCATTGCAACTCATTTTACAACGGCGCTTGTCTTATTTATTTTCTTTTTCAAGGATTGGGTTCTTATCATAAAAGGCATCTTTCGATCACTCAAAAACAGATTTATCGATCCAAATGATACATATGAAAAGCTCGGCTGGATGATCATTATTGCCACAATACCGGTCGGAATTCTCGGAATTCTTTTTCAGGAAAAAGTACAAGTCCTTCTTGGAAAAGCTGAATATGTTTCACTTTTTCTCATATTGAACGGTTTCATGCTCTGTGGCGCAGAATATTTGAGAAAGAAAAAACAGGTTTCCATAAATTCTGATGTTGACGCAAATGTTTCAAAAATTTCTTGGTCTGATTCTGTAAAAGTCGGTGTGGCAGAATGTATCGCTCTCATCCCCGGTTTTTCAAGGACTGGTTCAACGCTTGGCGCCGGACTTTTTGTCGGGCTCGATCATGAAGCGTCAGCACGGTTTTCTTTCCTGCTTGCAACGCCGGTCATTTTTGCCGCTTCAGTCTTAAAATTGCCGGAATTATTACAAACTGATGCGAATACTTTTCTGCCGATCATTGTGGGTGCACTTGCATCTGCTCTCGGTGCATATATGTCCATCAAATTTTTAAGTAAATATTTCAAAACAAAAACACTCACGCCTTTTGCAATTTATTGCATAGTGGCAGGAGTGCTTTCTTTTCTGATTTTATTGGTTCGTTGATCTCTTTCCACTTTGAAACCACGCGTAGGCAAATGATGCGAGTGCGAGGAGAAGCGAGGCAAGTCCGTGCTTAAAATGTATATTTGTCGCTCCAGCTTCAAAACCCGGCAAAAAATGCGGCAGAGATCCTGCGACCATTGTCCAATATACGATAGCTAAAATTAAAAATAAAATTCCGACAAGAACTGATACGATAACTAATGTTTTTTTATTCATATGATTTTTATACGTGCAATAATGTGTGCAGGTTGCTTCCTATATAATAAGGCCAAATAATGATAGCAAGCACTCCATGCCAAAATGATAACTGCAGATAACCGATCGTAAAAAGCCAGCCGATCACCCACACAATACCGAGATCATTTTTTTGAATTTTTATATTTTGCATACTGATAATTATTACGTATTGCTTATAAAATAACAAGTCCAGCTATTTTTTCTCCTCGATCTTTTGGGTCTGAAGCCATTTTTTGTATTGGAGAGCCATATCTTCAAAACCTTTTGCATTATTTGCCACTTCTTTCTTCCCAAGGACCATATGG